>RRZU011252045.1_pt1 | contig 20680 bp, 12 predicted proteins | sample 2165561 | NCBI WGS metagenome assembly RRZU01 (sample SAMN10456909, study PRJNA506462) | wastewater metagenome | isolation source: wastewater sludge | place: USA: Moscow, Idaho | reverse complement strand
TTAAAACAAATAAGCATGGCTATATATGCAACATATTTAACTAATAAATATGGCTTCAAACTAAAAAAAGTAAAAACTGCTAAAGAAAAAAAAGCTTTGAGATTAGAATATTCTCAAACTTTACTATCAAAACTAAATATAAGTATAAAAGTTTTAAATAAAGAAAATATCCCAAATGATGGTAAGTATTTACTTATTTCAAATCATAGAAGTATTATTGATCCTCTTATAATCGAAATTGCATTAAAAGATTCATTAATACATGGATTTTGGGTATCAAAAAAAGAGTTATATAATTCACTCTTTTTTGGTACATTTACTAGAAATTCTGACTCTATATTACTTGATAGAGAAGCTTCTAATATGTCATCATTTTTTAAAGACACAAAAGAAGTTGTAAGTAATGGTCATTCAATATTTATTTTTCCAGAAGGAACAAGAAATAAAGAAAATACTCCTCTTAGTAGTTTTAAAGATGGAGCAAGATTAATTGCACTTAAAAATAGACTTCCATTATTACCTGTATTTATAAGAACAAATGCTAATGAAATTTTAAAAGATGCTATAAACAATAGAACAAAAGATTTAGAAATAGAAATCCAAATTGGTGAGATAATCGACTATAAAGATAAAGCTCCATTAGAAGAGAATTATAGAAAAATGTTTAACATATAAGTTATTCTTATTTATAAACTATTAAGTTTAGTTATATAATAATTCGGTTTTAGAAAAAGGAATTAATAATGAACAAATTTGATAAATTTAGAAATTTTTGTAGACCATTTAGAATTGTACTAGGTTTAGTTTTAATAGCAATAGGATACTTTACAGGTAATGCTTGGTTTTATTTAGGTGTTATTCCATTGATTGCAGGATTGGCAGATTTTTGTCCTTTATGTATCATAAGTAAAAAGTGTACTCCAAAAATGAAATAGAGTAAAAGAAGAATTTAATTCTTCTTTTATTTTCTAGCTTAATTCAACTCCACATTTCTCACAGTTTTTTCTAAACCATCCACGACCTGGATATTCTCCACAACTAGGACATTTCCAAAGAAAAAACATATATCCTAAGTAAATAACAAATCCTGCAATTGCAGCATTAAACCATGTTTCCTTTGCTAAGCCTAAAATTTCTGGTAAATCTTTTACTTGCATAACTATGTTTGGCGTTAAAAGTAGAAAAAATATAAATGCAGTGATTTTCGCATTTCTTATAACTACTGCAAACTCTTTTTTTACATCTTTATTTTTCATTTTTATCCTTTAAAAAATTTAAAATTATCATTCCATAGAACTTACCATCTTTATAAAATTCTGCTCTATATTTAGTTTTTCCATTATCAACTGAATAATTATCTTGAATATCTTTTTCTTCAATTAAAATATCATCTTCACTATCAAGTCCTGCTTTACTAAATCCAATGATATTAACTCTATAATCACTTTTTACGATTTTAAAATCTTTTTTAATATCTATTTGAGTAGCAAACGGTGTTTCTATTATTTTTCCATCAACTTCAATTTTTATATTTTTTTCTGCTTTTGCTATTTCAAATATTTGAGGGTAAAACTCTGTTGCTTTAATATTTCCAATATAAATTTCATATCTTCCATCAATAAATCTATATGCCCCTAAACTATGTTCAAATTTGAAAACATTATCTGATTCTTTTAAAGGAACATATTTAGTATAATTTTTAATATCACTCAAATCAAAAACTATATTATCATTTACTCTAACTTTTCCAAAATCAGAAATCTTTTTTTGAACATCATCATAATTATTTATATCAAATTTTCTTTCAAATTTAATATGCATAATATTCATAAACTCTTCTATAGATTTTAACTGATATATAACTTTATGTGTTAAATCAGTAATGTTTTTACTAGTTTCTATAGCAAATGCTGGTTTATTATGAGTTACTGCAAAAAAAGTTAAGGATAATTGCATTTGCTCATCTTTAAATTTAGTTTCAGTATTCTTAACACCAAAAGAGTGATAATCTTTAAATAAATTATCATTATTTAGACTATCATTTACTTGATTTGCAATTTCATCTAAGTTTCCAAATTTATCAAGACCAGTTATTTTTTCTTGATCAATAATAGTTGCTTGTCCCCAAGCATTTGGATTAAAAATTGCATTTTCATATTTATTTCTATAAAAACCATATCCATCATGTAAATTTAATATTAAATCAACTTTTTTATCAAGTATTATCTCTTTTACTTTTGTTACAGTGTCATAATCAGGATCATTTTTTTCAATAGAAGAAAATTTTCTATTCATATCATCATAGAGACCTCTATTATTAGCCATAATACTATCTGCATTTAAATCAGGTATTATCCAAACATTCCCTGATTTAATTTCATAATATTTCTCTAAAAAAGCTGGTGCAAAATAGCCACCTGGCTCATCTCCATGAATCCCTCCAATTATTAATAATGTGTTTCCTTTTTCATTGCTCTCTTTTTTAAACAATTCAAAACTTAGATTTGCAGCATTTATAATAAAAGGAATAAAAAGTAATAAAAATCTCATCATATTCCTAGTAGTTTAAATAAATATTTATAATAATTATTTTCAAAAAATAAACATTATAAATATAGTGTGGGAATAATATCATATGCTATTTTAGAGCATGTTTAAAATTTATTATATTATTTGTTTCTATTATAAATATATAAATATTCGCTCTTACATTTACTTGAATTTATCATTGAAGTTAATAAATGTAATAATTTATGTTAACATAATGAATGAATAAAAATTTACAAATGGTTTATACCTATCACAACGAAACAAAACATTCTCAGCAAAGATACGCAAGATCTTTAGGTTATATGGATTGGGAAACACAACCAAATCCTTATAGAACATACGCAGGTACTAAAAAAATTCAATTACCTTTATCATTTGATAATAATACTTTAGAATACAGCCAAATATTTGACCAAAAAGAAAATACACTTAACGCTCCTTTATGCAAAGAAGCGATATCACAATTTTTTCAATTTTCTCTTGGACTGGCTGCTATTAAAGAGTATGGAGAACAATCTTGGGCATTAAGATGCAATGCATCAAGTGGAAATTTACAACCAAGTGAAGCTTATATGATTTCAAATGAAATTGTAGGAATTGATGATGGACTTTATCACTATAGCCCACAAGAGCATGAACTTGAACTATTATCAAAAGCAAATGAACAATTATCACTTCCGAAAAATAGTTTTTTACTATGTTTATCTTCAATAGTTTGGAGAGAAGCTTGGAAATATGGTGAAAGGTCATGGAGATATACTCAACTTGATTGTGGACATGCACTAAAAGCTTTAGAAATTTCTGCTTCAATATTAGGATGGAAAATTGAAGTTCTAAATACAAAAGATAGTGAACTACAAAAACTAATAGGTTTCGATCAAGCTCACAGGTATGTTCCAGAAGAAAGGGAACTTCCTGATATGCTTATTTTAGTTTCTCTTGCAAATAGCACAGAAGCAGTTGATTCTTTAGATATCAATGCTATTAGAGAAACATTACAAGAAAAATATGAGGGAAAAGCAAATCAACTAAGCTACGCTTGGCACAAATGGGATATTTTAGAAAAAATAGAAGATGCCACATTAAGTGATGACTTAGAAACAAAAAAATATACAAATGATATATATGAAAAAAATCCAAATAGACAGCCTTCAAGTTTAGCAAAAGATGTAGTTCTAAAAAGACGATCTGCACAAATGATGAACAAAGATGATTGTACTTTTACAAAAAAAGAGTTTGAAACAATTATAGGTTCTGTTAAATCAAACAATTCAGCTATTCACTTAGTTATTTTTGTGCATAGTGTTGAAGAGATACCTTCAGGACTTTATATACTTGTTAGAAATAATGAGCATAAAACTCAACTACAAAGTTTATTAAAAGAGAGTTTTCTTTGGGAAAAAGTAGATACGCAGGCAGGTGAACTGTATAAATTAGAAGATGGAGATTTTAAATTTCTAGCAAAAGCAATTTCTTGTAATCAAGATATAGCAAGTGATGGTGCGTTTACACTAGGAATGTTAGCAGAGTTTAAAAATCAAGTGGAAAATATATCAGCTGCAAAATATAAACATTTATATTGGGATTGTGGAGCTATTGGACAACAGTTATACCTTGAAACAACATCTTTAAATCTATCAGCAACTGGAATTGGATGTTTCTTAGATGATATTCTTCATGGAGTTATTGGCTTAAAAACAAACGAATTTCAAACACTTTATCACTTTACTATAGGTCGAGGTTTAGTTGACAGTAGATTATCTACTAAAAAACCTTATATAAAATAAAGAAGATTTTTCTTCTTTATTTTACTTATTACTTACTTTTCTAACACTCTTTTAGAAGTATCATAAACCATTTCATAATACTTATTATTGTTAAATTCAAACTCTTGAATTACATCTAGACCTAGTTTTCTTTTATGTGCTGCAAATGATCTTTCATTTATTTTATTTACAAAAGTTACAAGGATTGGATATCTTTTTGACATAGATTCAAGTGCAAAATCAAAAAGTTTTTCAAGTAATCCACTTCCTCTAACACTTTTATCAATACAAACAGGACCGTATTGATATGAATTATCTACACTTAAAGTTTGTCCTAGATAAGTTAGCTTTGGTAAATCTTTTATCATAAATGCAAACATAGGCCACTTTGACCAATATTGCCATGATGCTGACATAACATATCCTAGTACAACATCATCTTCAACAGCTATGAAAATCCCCTGCTCTAGTGTTATAATATCTGCTAATTCTTCTTTTGAAAATCCAGTTGTTACAAATCCATCTTTTTTATCATCTTCTGCTATTGTTGCTAACTGATATTTTGCATGTAGTTTTAATATATTTTCAATATCTTTTATTTCTGCTATTTTTAATTGCATATTTGACTTCCTTTATTATTTTAATATCTCTCATACTTTTCTCTTATTTTTATATAAATATGCACATTATTTGAATCATCGTTAAATTCACGTTCATCAACTATAATATAATTTAAATTTCTAATTAATTTTCCTAATTTATCATAACCATAATTTCTAGAATCAAAAGAAGGATGATTTTTATTTATATATCCGCCTACATTTGATAATTGCGCCCAACCATCATCTTTTGAAACAGCATTAATTGCTGAAATTATTAGAGGTCTTAGTTCAACATTATTTGATTCATCTTTATGTACTGGAACTTCTTTCTTCTCTTTCAAAATTTCTGTAAATACAAACTTGTCACAAGCTGCAATAAAAGCCTCAGGAGTTTTCTTTTCACCAAAACCATATACTATAAGCCCTGATTCTCTGATTCTTGTAGCAAGTCTTGTAAAGTCACTATCAGAAGAAATCAAACAAAAACCATCTAGGCTATTTTCATGTAAAATATCCATCGCATCTATTATCAAAGAAGCATCTGTTGCATTTTTACCTGTTGTATAAGAAAACTGTTGCATTGGTTGAATTGCGTGTTTATTTAAGTGTTCTTTCCATTGTTTTAAGTGACTATTAGTCCAATCACCATAAGCTCTTTTAATACTAGCAGTACCAAACTTAGCAACTTCAGCTAGGAGTTCAGAAATAAGTGAAGCTTGAGCATTATCAGCATCTATTAATACAGCAAGTTTTATAGTTCTATTTTCGCTCATATTATTCCTTGGATTATTTTGAATTATATATTGCTATTATAATATCTAGTTAATTGTTAGTTTATTCTTCAAACTAATTATTAATAACAATTTTGATAAAATTCGCAAAACAAGGAATTTATTTAATGAAAACACAAAACTTATTTATACTGTCATTTATTTCAATCATAGCAACTTATCTTTATGTATTTGGGCAAGAAAGAACAATAGAAATAATAAAAGAAGAATACATATCTATTATAGGACTTATAGTACTTACAGCTGTTTTTTTATTCTTTAAATTTAAACTAAAAGATTATGAAATAAGAGAATTTCCTCAAAATAATCTATCTTTTAAATCAACAGTTTTATTTTTTCTTATCTTTCAAGTGGTAGATTATATATCAGAAGATGGATTTATAGGAATGATATCTCAATGGTTTTTTTACTGGATTATGGGACTTATAGCTTTAGTTTTAATGGAAACTATTAACTACTTAAAAAATTATCAATTAATTTATAAAAAATAAAAGTATAATTTCAAAGCTACTATCTTATTTTAATAGGAAGCAAGCTTAAAAAACTCAAAGCTTCAGGAAGTGAAAACTCTGCTTTATCTATATCATTTTGTTTTGGGTCTATTAGATAGTTTTTAGAACTTACAAAATTTGCTTTTTTTAGATTGTTTTTTATAAAAGAACTTAACTCTAAATCACAATTATCAAAAACTGCACGTTCAAGATTGCATTCTTCAAAACCAGTATCTTTTATAAGTGAATTAATAAACTTCATTTGTCGCAAATCCATAAGATGAAAAGAGTTTTGAGAGATATTACATAAATCAAATTTCACATCAAAAGGTTCTTCACAATTACTCCATGAAATACCAATAAGTTTACAGTTTTCAAAAGAGATATCATTAAAAACACAATTTTTCAATACGCTAAGAGATAAATCACAATCTATAAATATACATTCTCTAAATTTACAAGAAGAAAAAACAGCCTTTGAAAAATCTCATTTTATAAAGGTGCAATCATCAAAATAAATAGAATCTAATATTTTGTCATCGTATTGGACAAACTCTTCTTCCCAATAATCATTTGTTTTAAACATTTTTCTCTTTTTTTATTTAATTTTATCTAATTTGAGATAAAACAATATACATAATATAAACTATTTCTTACTAACTAAAATTCCACCAATTACAATAAGTGCAATTCCTAAAAAGCTATACATATCAGGAATAGAATCCCCCAATACTACTCCAAAACCAATTGCAAAAGGAATACTTGTATAACTTATAACTCCAATAATACTAGCTGCACTTAAACTATATGCTCGAGTTAAAAACCATTGTGAGACTGTTGATAGAATCGCCATAAAAACTATAAGTATCCAAAGTATAGGATCTGTATATATTTGAAAATGTGCATAAGGTGTAAATAAAAAGATTAATAAAGGAATAACTACACCAACTCCCATAAAGGAAAGCATAATAATTCTTGCATCATAAATATCTTTTATTTTTTTAATAGTAGCATACGCTGCAGCTGCAAAGAATCCACCTAAAACTCCTAAAATATGAGCCATTGATATTTCTATACCAAAAGGTTCTATGATTAAAACTACTCCAATAAATCCAATAACAAGTGCAATAAATGTTTTAATATTTATAGTTTCTTTCATTAAATAATATGCAAGAATTGTCACAAAGAATGGTGATGTTTTATTTAAAATTACAGCTTCTCCAAGGGGTATTTTAGCAATTGTATAAAAAAATAGTAACATAGCTAGTGAGCCAAAAACACCTCTTAGAAATAATAAATGCAGTTTTGAAGTATCAATAAATACAGGTATTTTTTTTAAACTATAAAGTATTATCATAACACCCAATAAGTTTCTGTAAAACACTATTTCTATAGGATCCATGCTCACAGATAGTATTTTTGCAACTGCTCCATTTAGTGCTCCAATAAAAGCACTTAGAAGCATAAATAAAATACCTTTATCTATTAATTTTAATTTTGATATCAATATTCTAGTTTCTCAATGTTGCAATTAATCTATTTGAATCTTTTAAAAATGCAAAAACATCAAAAATTGATTTTACTAAAATATCAGAGTTTAAAAGAGTTTCAGTACAAAGACCCTCATCTTGTAAAATTGCTATTCCTAAAATAGTCTCTTTTAACATCAATTTGTCATTTCTTCCATTTCCTACACTTAAACATGTATTTAAACCAAGCTCTTTTACGAAGTTTAGCTTAGCCATATCTTGAGATAAAGCAGGTATTGTGATAACTTTACAGTTTGTATTTTCTAACTCTTTTTTTACTGTTCCATAGGTATCTGCTGTTATTACATAGAAGTTAAAACTTGATGATAATTCATTAATATTTTTTGAAACATCACCTATTAGTTTTCCATCAATTGCAATTGTTCCATTGTAGTCAAAAACAATATCTTTTATTTCTAAAGTTTCTCTTCCTGGTATTTCTACTATCATATATTTCTCTTTTATTTTTAAATGATTTATGTTTACTAAGTCTTAAAATACTATATTTACCCTAAAAATATTGCATAATGACATTCTTTTAAAGAAAAATCATTTTTTTCCATATAATCTTTAAAATATGTATGGAGAAGAGTATGCAACTTATAATAGGAAGTCAAGTAACCCTAATTGATGGTAAGATACAAAAGCTATTTCCTTATGGAAAAGTACTCGAATTATTAAGTAAATTTAAAAATATTTGCAATGATATTCACTGGAATGTAAATGTTCCCCAAAGAGATAACTGTCAAATTATAGATAATCAAGAAGAGATAAAAATAAAAAATTTTCATCCTAGAGAATTTCAAACAAATTGTGTAGATAAATTCACACGAACTACTCTAACTGGATATCTTTATGCTCCAACGGGTGCTGGAAAAACAAACATTGCTGCATATTTAATCGCAAAACGAAATATTAGAACACTTTTTATTGTTCCTAAAGCAGATTTGGTAAAACAAACAAAAAAAAGATTTCAAGCTATATTAGATATTGATCCAAAACATATAGGGGAACTTAGTGGATCAAAAAAAGAATTTGGGGCTGCAATTCTTATCACTACTTGGCAATCATTAAATAATGATGCAACTTTACAAACCATAATAGATGATAAGTATTCTATGGTTATTTGTGATGAAATGCATAAATGTAGTGCGGAAGTATATTATAATGTAGTTTCTAGAATACCTGCCATGTATAAACATGGATTAACCGCAACGCCATACAGAAATAATACTCAAAACGAACAAAGACTTTTTGATCTTATAGGAAATGAATTAGCAAGAGTAGAGATATCAGATTTATATAATGATAAATTTTTAGTTCGTCCAAGTATTCAATTTAAAAATACGAACTATAAAATTGATATAAATCAGCCATATCTTGAATCTTTGAATTTCAATATAAAACTAGGAATGTTAAAAAAGAATATTGATAAATCAAAAAAAAGAAAAGAAATTATCATTAATGATATTAAAAATTCTCTTATATTAGAAAAACAATTATACAAAGACAATAGATCTGTAATATTAGTGAATACTTTAGAATTAGCTCAAAGTATTCAAGAGGAGTTATCAAGCACCTACAATGTTTTATATATTGATGCAAATACAAAAGCAAAAGAAAGAAATGAGATATTTAATAGCTTAACTGAAAATGAAATAACAGATTATATTCTAATAGGAACATCAAAACTATTAGGGGAAGGTACAGATATACCATCAATAAGAAATGTATTTTGTGCAAGTCCAGCATATCCACCCTTTGAAGATACTGCAAGAATGCAGCAAATTATAGGTAGAGCTATTAGACCCTTTGAAAATAAAGATACTGCGAATATTATAATTTATAATGATGAAACATCTGGGTGGATTGATAAAAAGAAAGAAAATGTTTTTAATATCATCTATGATAATGTTCAACCTTTAATAAAATAATATTTCTAATTTGAATAATGGTTTATATTCACTAAACACTAAAACACTATAGTTGCGCAAAAAAAGGATAATAAATGGAATCATTTGATTTCTTTAATACTTTACTACCTTCTAGTAAAGCGCAACTTCTTGAGGCATCTACATTTATAAAAGTTCCTGTAGGAACTAAACTATATTCTCAAGGAGACATTTGTTCAGATATTCTTTTTTTAACAAAAGGACGAGTTCGAGTAGCAAGACAACATGAAAATGGTCAAAGTGTATTACTTTATTACTTCTCTCAAGGAGAACAGTGTAATGTAAACTTTACAAGTTCATACAACTCAGCACCTGCAGTTGGAACTGCTATTGCTGAAACAGATTTGGAAGGTTTTGATTTACCAGTTGAATTGATTGCTAAACTTTTTATTGAAGATAAAGCGTTTCAAAGATATGTTTTTGAACAATATGTAAACCGCTTAGAAGCTATGGCCTCTTTGATTGAAGAGATAAGATTTTTAAGCTTAGATACAAGATTACTTCATTGGTTACAATCTCAAGATAAAAAAGAGATACTTATTTCCCATGAAGAAATTGGAGATATTATTGGAACTTCAAGGGAAGTAGTAAGTCGTATATTAAAAAGTTTTGAAAAGAACAGTATTGTAAAACTCTCTAGAAAAAAAATAGAACTTTTATAAAAGTTCTATTTTTTTTCTAGAGAGTTTTACAATACTGTTCTTTTCAAAACTTTTTAATATACGACTTACTACTTCCCTTGAAGTTCCAATAATATCTCCAATTTCTTCATGGGAAATAAGTATCTCTTTTTTATCTTGAGATTGTAACCAATGAAGTAATCTTGTATCTAAGCTTAAAAATCTTATCTCTTCAATCAAAGAGGCCATAGCTTCTAAGCGGTTTACATATTGTTCAAAAACATATCTTTGAAACGCTTTATCTTCAATAAAAAGTTTAGCAATCAATTCAACTGGTAAATCAAAACCTTCCAAATCTGTTTCAGCAATAGCAGTTCCAACTGCAGGTGCTGAGTTGTATGAACTTGTAAAGTTTACATTACACTGTTCTCCTTGAGAGAAGTAATAAAGTAATACACTTTGACCATTTTCATGTTGTCTTGCTACTCGAACTCGTCCTTTTGTTAAAAAAAGAATATCTGAACAAATGTCTCCTTGAGAATATAGTTTAGTTCCTACAGGAACTTTTATAAATGTAGATGCCTCAAGAAGTTGCGCTTTACTAGAAGGTAGTAAAGTATTAAAGAAATCAAATGATTCCATTTATTATCCTTTTTTTGCGCAACTATAGTGTTTTAGTGTTTAGTGAATATAAACCATTATTCAAATTAGAAATATTATTTTATTAAAGGTTGAACATTATCATAGATGATATTAAAAACATTTTCTTTCTTTTTATCAATCCACCCAGATGTTTCATCATTATAAATTATAATATTCGCAGTATCTTTATTTTCAAAGGGTCTAATAGCTCTACCTATAATTTGCTGCATTCTTGCAGTATCTTCAAAGGGTGGATATGCTGGACTTGCACAAAATACATTTCTTATTGATGGTATATCTGTACCTTCCCCTAATAGTTTTGATGTTCCTATTAGAATATAATCTGTTATTTCATTTTCAGTTAAGCTATTAAATATCTCATTTCTTTCTTTTGCTTTTGTATTTGCATCAATATATAAAACATTGTAGGTGCTTGATAACTCCTCTTGAATACTTTGAGCTAATTCTAAAGTATTCACTAATATTACAGATCTATTGTCTTTGTATAATTGTTTTTCTAATATAAGAGAATTTTTAATATCATTAATGATAATTTCTTTTCTTTTTTTTGATTTATCAATATTCTTTTTTAACATTCCTAGTTTTATATTGAAATTCAAAGATTCAAGATATGGCTGATTTATATCAATTTTATAGTTCGTATTTTTAAATTGAATACTTGGACGAACTAAAAATTTATCATTATATAAATCTGATATCTCTACTCTTGCTAATTCATTTCCTATAAGATCAAAAAGTCTTTGTTCGTTTTGAGTATTATTTCTGTATGGCGTTGCGGTTAATCCATGTTTATACATGGCAGGTATTCTAGAAACTACATTATAATATACTTCCGCACTACATTTATGCATTTCATCACAAATAACCATAGAATACTTATCATCTATTATGGTTTGTAAAGTTGCATCATTATTTAATGATTGCCAAGTAGTGATAAGAATTGCAGCCCCAAATTCTTTTTTTGATCCACTAAGTTCCCCTATATGTTTTGGATCAATATCTAATATAGCTTGAAATCTTTTTTTTGTTTGTTTTACCAAATCTGCTTTAGGAACAATAAAAAGTGTTCTAATATTTCGTTTTGCGATTAAATATGCAGCAATGTTTGTTTTTCCAGCACCCGTTGGAGCATAAAGATATCCAGTTAGAGTAGTTCGTGTGAATTTATCTACACAATTTGTTTGAAATTCTCTAGGATGAAAATTTTTTATTTTTATCTCTTCTTGATTATCTATAATTTGACAGTTATCTCTTTGGGGAACATTTACATTCCAGTGAATATCATTGCAAATATTTTTAAATTTACTTAATAATTCGAGTACTTTTCCATAAGGAAATAGCTTTTGTATCTTACCATCAATTAGGGTTACTTGACTTCCTATTATAAGTTGCATACTCTTCTCCATACATATTTTAAAGATTATATGGAAAAAAATGATTTTTCTTTAAAAGAATGTCATTATGCAATATTTTTAGGGTAAATATAGTATTTTAAGACTTAGTAAACATAAATCATTTAAAAATAAAAGAGAAATATATGATAGTAGAAATACCAGGAAGAGAAACTTTAGAAATAAAAGATATTGTTTTTGACTACAATGGAACAATTGCAATTGATGGAAAACTAATAGGTGATGTTTCAAAAAATATTAATGAATTATCATCAAGTTTTAACTTCTATGTAATAACAGCAGATACCTATGGAACAGTAAAAAAAGAGTTAGAAAATACAAACTGTAAAGTTATCACAATACCTGCTTTATCTCAAGATATGGCTAAGCTAAACTTCGTAAAAGAGCTTGGTTTAAATACATGTTTAAGTGTAGGAAATGGAAGAAATGACAAATTGATGTTAAAAGAGACTATTTTAGGAATAGCAATTTTACAAGATGAGGGTCTTTGTACTGAAACTCTTTTAAACTCTGATATTTTAGTAAAATCAATTTTTGATGTTTTTGCATTTTTAAAAGATTCAAATAGATTAATTGCAACATTGAGAAACTAGAATATTGATATCAAAATTAAAATTAATAGATAAAGGTATTTTATTTATGCTTCTAAGTGCTTTTATTGGAGCACTAAATGGAGCAGTTGCAAAAATACTATCTGTGAGCATGGATCCTATAGAAATAGTGTTTTACAGAAACTTATTGGGTGTTATGATAATACTTTATAGTTTAAAAAAAATACCTGTATTTATTGATACTTCAAAACTGCATTTATTATTTCTAAGAGGTGTTTTTGGCTCACTAGCTATGTTACTATTTTTTTATACAATTGCTAAAATACCCCTTGGAGAAGCTGTAATTTTAAATAAAACATCACCATTCTTTGTGACAATTCTTGCATATTATTTAATGAAAGAAACTATAAATATTAAAACATTTATTGCACTTGTTATTGGATTTATTGGAGTAGTTTTAATCATAGAACCTTTTGGTATAGAAATATCAATGGCTCATATTTTAGGAGTTTTAGGTGGATTCTTTGCAGCTGCAGCGTATGCTACTATTAAAAAAATAAAAGATATTTATGATGCAAGAATTATTATGCTTTCCTTTATGGGAGTTGGTGTAGTTATTCCTTTATTAATCTTTTTATTTACACCTTATGCACATTTTCAAATATATACAGATCCTATACTTTGGATACTTATAGTTTTTATGGCGATTCTATCAACAGTCTCACAATGGTTTTTAACTCGAGCATATAGTTTAAGTGCAGCTAGTATTATTGGAGTTATAAGTTATACAAGTATTCCTTTTGCAATTGGTTTTGGAGTAGTATTGGGGGATTCTATTCCTGATATGTATAGCTTTTTAGGAATTGCACTTATTGTAATTGGTGGAATTTTAGTTAGTAAGAAATAGTTTATATTATGTATATTGTTTTATCTCAAATTAGATAAAATTAAATAAAAAAAGAGAAAAATGTTTAAAACAAATGATTATTGGGAAGAAGAGTTTGTCCAATACGATGACAAAATATTAGATTCTATTTATTTTGATGATTGCACCTTTATAAAATGAGATTTTTCAAAGGCTGTTTTTTCTTCTTGTAAATTTAGAGAATGTATATTTATAGATTGTGATTTATCTCTTAGCGTATTGAAAAATTGTGTTTTTAATGATATCTCTTTTGAAAACTGTAAACTTATTGGTATTTCATGGAGTAATTGTGAAGAACCTTTTGATGTGAAATTTGATTTATGTAATATCTCTCAAAACTCTTTTCATCTTATGGATTTGCGACAAATGAAGTTTATTAATTCACTTATAAAAGATACTGGTTTTGAAGAATGCAATCTTGAACGTGCAGTTTTTGATAATTGTGATTTAGAGTTAAGTTCTTTTATAAAAAACAATCTAAAAAAAGCAAATTTTGTAAGTTCTAAAAACTATCTAATAGACCCAAAACAAAATGATATAGATAAAGCAGAGTTTTCACTTCCTGAAGCTTTGAGTTTTTTAAGCTTGCTTCCTATTAAAATAAGATAGTAGCTTTGAAATTATACTTTTATTTTTTATAAATTAATTGATAATTTTTTAAGTAGTTAATAGTTTCCATTAAAACTAAAGCTATAAGTCCCATAATCCAGTAAAAAAACCATTGAGATATCATTCCTATAAATCCATCTTCTGATATATAATCTACCACTTGAAAGATAAGAAAAAATAAAACTGTTGATTTAAAAGATAGATTATTTTGAGGAAATTCTCTTATTTCATAATCTTTTAGTTTAAATTTAAAGAATAAAAAAACAGCTGTAAGTACTATAAGTCCTATAATAGATATGTATTCTTCTTTTATTATTTCTATTGTTCTTTCTTGCCCAAATACATAAAGATAAGTTGCTATGATTGAAATAAATGACAGTATAAATAAGTTTTGTGTTTTCATTAAATAAATTCCTTGTTTTGCGAATTTTATCAAAATTGTTATTAATAATTAGTTTGAAGAATAAACTAACAATTAACTAGATATTATAATAGCAATATATAATTCAAAATAATCCAAGGAATAATATGAGCGAAAATAGAACTATAAAACTTGCTGTATTAATAGATGCTGATAATGCTCAAGCTTCACTTATTTCTGAACTCCTAGCTGAAGTTGCTAAGTTTGGTACTGCTAGTATTAAAAGAGCTTATGGTGATTGGACTAATAGTCACTTAAAACAATGGAAAGAACACTTAAATAAACACGCAATTCAACCAATGCAACAGTTTTCTTATACAACAGGTAAAAATGCAACAGATGCTTCTTTGATAATAGATGCGATGGATATTTTACATGAAAATAGCCTAGATGGTTTTTGTTTGATTTCTTCTGATAGTGACTTTACAAGACTTGCTACAAGAATCAGAGAATCAGGGCTTATAGTATATGGTTTTGGTGAAAAGAAAACTCCTGAGGCTTTTATTGCAGCTTGTGACAAGTTTGTATTTACAGAAATTTTGAAAGAGAAGAAAGAAGTTCCAGTACATAAAGATGAATCAAATAATGTTGAACTAAGACCTCTAATAATTTCAGCAATTAATGCTGTTTCAAAAGATGATGGTTGGGCGCAATTATCAAATGTAGGCGGATATATAAATAAAAATCATCCTTCTTTTGATTCTAGAAATTATGGTTATGATAAATTAGGAAAATTAATTAGAAATTTAAATTATATTATAGTTGATGAACGTGAATTTAACGATGATTCAAATAATGTGCATATTTATATAAAAATAAGAGAAAAGTATGAGAGATATTAAAATAATAAAGGAAGTCAAATATGCAATTAAAAATAGCAGAAATAAAAGATATTGAAAATATATTAAAACTACATGCAAAATATCAGTTAGCAACAATAGCAGAAGATGATAAAAAAGATGGATTTGTAACAACTGGATTTTCAAAAGAAGAATTAGCAGATATTATAACACTAGAGCAGGGGATTTTCATAGCTGTTGAAGATGATGTTGTACTAGGATATGTTATGTCAGCATCATGGCAATATTGGTCAAAGTGGCCTATGTTTGCATTTATGATAAAAGATTTACCAAAGCTAACTTATCTAGGACAAACTTTAAGTGTAGATAATTCATATCAATACGGTCCTGTTTGTATTGATAAAAGTGTTAGAGGAAGTGGATTACTTGAAAAACTTTTTGATTTTGCACTTGAATCTATGTCAAAAAGATATCCAATCCTTGTAACTTTTGTAAATAAAATAAATGAAAGATCATTTGCAGCACATAAAAGAAAACTAGGTCTAGATGTAATTCAAGAGTTTGAATTTAACAATAATAAGTATTATGAAATGGTTTATGATACTTCTAAAAGAGTGTTAGAAAAGTAAGTAATAAGTAAAATAAAGAAGAAAAATCTTCTTTATTTTATATAAGGTTTTTTAGTAGATAATCTACTGTCAACTAAACCTCGACCTATAGTAAAGTGATAAAGTGTTTGAAATTCGTTTGTTTTTAAGCCAATAACTCCATGAAGAATATCATCTAAGAAACATCCAATTCCAGTTGCTGATAGATTTAAAGATGTTGTTTCAAGGTATAACTGTTGTCCAATAGCTCCACAATCCCAATATAAATGTTTATATTTTGCAGCTGATATATTTTCCACTTGATTTTTAAACTCTGCTAACATTCCTAGTGTAAACGCACCATCACTTGCTATATCTTGATTACAAGAAATTGCTTTTGCTAGAAATTTAAAATCTCCATCTTCTAATTTATACAGTTCACCTGCCTGCGTATCTACTTTTTCCCAAAGAAAACTCTCTTTTAATAAACTTTGTAGTTGAGTTTTATGCTCATTATTTCTAACAAGTATATAAAGTCCTGAAGGTATCTCTTCAACACTATGCACAAAAATAACTAAGTGAATAGCTGAATTGTTTGATTTAACAGAACCTATAATTGTTTCAAACTCTTTTTTTGTAAAAGTACAATCATCTTTGTTCATCATTTGTGCAGATCGTCTTTTTAGAACTACATCTTTTGCTAAACTTGAAGGCTGTCTATTTGGATTTTTTTCATATATATCATTTGTATATTTTTTTGTTTCTAAGTCATCACTTAATGTGGCATCTTCTATTTTTTCTAAAATATCCCATTTGTGCCAAGCGTAGCTTAGTTGATTTGCTTTTCCCTCATATTTTTCTTGTAATGTTTCTCTAATAGCATTGATATCTAAAGAATCAACTGCTTCTGTGCTATTTGCAAGAGAAACTAAAATAAGCATATCAGGAAGTTCCCTTTCTTCTGGAACATACCTGTGAGCTTGATCGAAACCTATTAGTTTTTGTAGTTCACTATCTTTTGTATTTAGAACTTCAATTTTCCATCCTAATATTGAAGCAGAAATTTCTAAAGCTTTTAGTGCATGTCCACAATCAAGTTGAGTATATCTCCATGACCTTTCACCATATTTCCAAGCTTCTCTCCAAACTATTGAAGATAAACATAGTAAAAAACTATTTTTCGGAAGTGATAATTGTTCATTTGCTTTTGATAATAGTTCAAGTTCATGCTCTTGTGGGCTATAGTGATAAAGTCCATCATCAATTCCTACAATTTCATTTGAAATCATATAAGCTTCACTTGGTTGTAAATTTCCACTTGATGCATTGCATCTTAATGCCCAAGATTGTTCTCCATACTCTTTAATAGCAGCCAGTCCAAGAGAAAATTGAAAAAATTGTGATATCGCTTCTTTGCATAAAGGAGCGTTAAGTGTATTTTCTTTTTGGTCAAATATTTGGCTGTATTCTAAAGTATTATTATCAAATGATAAAGGTAATTGAATTTTTTTAGTACCTGCGTATGTTCTATAAGGATTTGGTTGTGTTTCCCAATCCATATAACCTAAAGATCTTGCGTATCTTTGCTGAGAATGTTTTGTTTCGTTGTGATAGGTATAAACCATTTGTAAATTTTTATTCATTCATTATGTTAACATAAATTATTACATTTATTAACTTCAATGATAAATTCAAGTAAATGTAAGAGCGAATATTTATATATTTATAATAGAAACAAATAATATAATAAATTTTAAACATGCTCTAAAATAGCATATGATATTATTCCCACACTATATTTATAATGTTTATTTTTTGAAAATAATTATTATAAATATTTATTTAAACTACTAGGAATATGATGAGATTTTTATTACTTTTTATTCCTTTTATTATAAATGCTGCAAATCTAAGTTTTGAATTGTTTAAAAAAGAGAGCAATGAAAAAGGAAACACATTATTAATAATTGGAGGGATTCATGGAGATGAGCCAGGTGGCTATTTTGCACCAGCTTTTTTAGAGAAATATTATGAAATTAAATCAGGGAATGTTTGGATAATACCTGATTTAAATGCAGATAGTATTATGGCTAATAATAGAGGTCTCTATGATGATATGAATAGAAAATTTTCTTCTATTGAAAAAAATGATCCTGATTATGACACTGTAACAAAAGTAAAAGAGATAATACTTGATAAAAAAGTTGATTTAATATTAAATTTACATGATGGATATGGTTTTTATAGAAATAAATATGAAAATGCAATTTTTAATCCAAATGCTTGGGGACAAGCAACTATTATTGATCAAGAAAAAATAACTGGTCTTGATAAATTTGGAAACTTAGATGAAATTGCAAATCAAGTAAATGATAGTCTAAATAATGATAATTTATTTAAAGATTATCACTCTTTTGGTGTTAAGAATACTGAAACTAAATTTAAAGATGAGCAAATGCAATTATCCTTAACTTTTTTTGCAGTAACTCATAATAAACCAGCATTTGCTATAGAAACTAGTAAAAACATTACTGATTTAACACATAAAGTTATATATCAGTTAAAATCTATAGAAGAGTTTATGAATATTATGCATATTAAATTTGAAAGAAAATTTGATATAAATAATTATGATGATGTTCAAAAAAAGATTTCTGATTTTGGAAAAGTTAGAGTAAATGATAATATAGTTTTTGATTTGAGTGATATTAAAAATTATACTAAATATGTTCCTTTAAAAGAATCAGATAATGTTTTCAAATTTGAACATAGTTTAGGGGCATATAGATTTATTGATGGAAGATATGAAATTTATATTGGAAATATTAAAGCAACAGAGTTTTACCCTCAAATATTTGAAATAGCAAAAGCAGAAAAAAATATAAAAATTGAAGTTGATGGAAAAATAATAGAAACACCGTTTGCTACTCAAATAGATATTAAAAAAGATTTTAAAATCGTAAAAAGTGATTATAGAGTTAATATCATTGGATTTAGTAAAGCAGGACTTGATAGTGAAGATGATATTTTAATTGAAGAAAAAGATATTCAAGATAATTATTCAGTTGATAATGGAAAAACTAAATATAGAGCAGAATTTTATAAAGATGGTAAGTTCTATGGAATGATAATTTTAAATTTTTTAAAGGATAAAAATGAAAAATAAAGATGTAAAAAAAGAGTTTGCAGTAGTTATAAGAAATGCGAAAATCACTGCATTTATATTTTTTCTACTTTTAACGCCAAACATAGTTATGCAAGTAAAAGATTTACCAGAAATTTTAGGCTTAGCAAAGGAAACATGGTTTAATGCTGCAATTGCAGGATTTGTTATTTACTTAGGATATATGTTTTTTCTTTGGAAATGTCCTAGTTGTGGAGAATATCCAGGTCGTGGATGGTTTAGAAAAAACTGTGAGAAATGTGGAGTTGAATTAAGCTAGAAAATAAAAGAAGAATTAAATTCTTCTTTTACTCTATTTCATTTTTGGAGTACACTTTTTACTTATGATACATAAAGGACAAAAATCTGCCAATCCTGCAATCAATGGAATAACACCTAAATAAAACCAAGCATTACCTGTAAAGTATCCTATTGCTATTAAAACTAAACCTAGTACAATTCTAAATGGTCTACAAAAATTTCTAAATTTATCAAATTTGTTCATTATTAATTCCTTTTTCTAAAACCGAATTATTATATAACTAAACTTAATAGTTTATAAATAAGAATAACTTATATGTTAAACATTTTTCTATAATTCTCTTCTAATGGAGCTTTATCTTTATAGTCGATTATCTCACCAATTTGGATTTCTATTTCTAAATCTTTTGTTCTATTGTTTATAGCATCTTTTAAAATTTCATTAGCATTTGTTCTTATAAATACAGGTAATAATGGAAGTCTATTTTTAAGTGCAATTAATCTTGCTCCATCTTTAAAACTACTAAGAGGAGTATTTTCTTTATTTCTTGTTCCTTCTGGAAAAATAAATATTGAATGACCATTACTTACAACTTCTTTTGTGTCTTTAAAAAATGATGACATATTAGAAGCTTCTCTATCAAGTAATATAGAGTCAGAATTTCTAGTAAATGTACCAAAAAAGAGTGAATTATATAACTCTTTTTTTGATACCCAAAATCCATGTATTAATGAATCTTTTAATGCAATTTCGATTATAAGAGGATCAATAATACTTCTATGATTTGAAATAAGTAAATACTTACCATCATTTGGGATATTTTCTTTATTTAAAACTTTTATACTTATATTTAGTTTTGATAGTAAAGTTTGAGAATATTCTAATCTCAAAGCTTTTTTTTCTTTAGCAGTTTTTACTTTTTTTAGTTTGAAGCCATATTTATTAGTTAAATATGTTGCATATATAGCCATGCTTATTTGTTTTAA
>RRZU011766169.1_pt1 | contig 20703 bp, 12 predicted proteins | sample 2165561 | NCBI WGS metagenome assembly RRZU01 (sample SAMN10456909, study PRJNA506462) | wastewater metagenome | isolation source: wastewater sludge | place: USA: Moscow, Idaho | reverse complement strand
GGTTTTACAAAGATTAATTGTGGACATTTGCGTTTTGCAACAACAGAAGACATTGCAGATCCGACGCCATATTTTCTAGCTTCGTAACTAGCGGTAGCAATCACACCACGTTCTTCATTTCCGCCAACAGCAATACATTTCCCTCTTAATTCGGGGAAATCTCGTTGTTCAACAGAAGCATAAAAAGCGTCCATATCGATGTGAATAATCTTACGTTGCATTTTGCAAAATTACTCGCTTTATTTTAAATGATACTCTTGAATAAAGTTTTTTAAGTTTTTCTTATCGGCAACAATTGTCAAATAATCGCCCAGTTCAATCGGTACATTTCGATCAGGATTATGAATCATTTTACCATCGCGCTCTATCGAAACCACAATTCCTTTCGCCGTATCTTTTACCCAACCAATCGATTTATGCTCCAAAACACAAAAATCATTCGGAATAACTACTTTATCCAACGTAAAATTATCTGTATTTTTAAGATCATTATTTTCTGGAGGAGTTTCACCAATAATTTGCAAATACTTCTCAAATCGTTGAATATGTTCATCCGTTCCAATAATTCCAATTTTATCGAAAGGATATAAAACTGATTCAGAATTTGGAGTCTGAATGATTCGGTCCCCACGTTTGATATAGGCAATATTGATCTGAAATTTTGTTCGCCAATCCAATTCACCCAAAGGAACACCAATAAAATTCGCATTTTGTGGAACAATCATATCCGAAATGTGTGTGTTATCCCAAGTATATTGAAATTTATCTTGTTTCTTTTTCTCTTCAATTTTTTTAGTCAAAATTTCACGTTCATTTAAGTTATAAATGAATTTTGTTTGAATATAATTGTAAAATTGATTGAAATATTTCGAAAGAAAATACATAGTAATCAATAATCCAATAACCAAAATAATTGAGGCAATTGTGCTTGAAAAAAATTGGTTATAAATAAAAATTACAGCAACAACAACTAAAGTTAAACGTATAGAAATAATTGCAATAATTGGTGCACGATTGTAATTAGATTCATCCCAAAACTCTCGGATAATTTCTCTTTTTGGACGATTTCCAATAATTGCCCAAATAAATGGAATACACAATACAAATGTCAATGTAAGGCTGACCAAACTTGCGCCAAAATAGGTAAACCAATCGGTTAATAAGAATAAAACGTAGCTTTTTATGATTAATGTGATTGCGATAATGATTATTCCATTGATGAAAATTGTTGAAACCGTTTGTTTGATGATTTTATTCCATTTATTTTCGTTTTGAATATGTTGTGTATCAGATGAATAATTTTCAACACCTTGAATGAATTTTTGCGGAAGAATTTTTTCCAATAAAGTATAAACTTTGTCAGATGATTTTATTAAATAAGGTGTTGTAAATGTTGTAATTGCCGAAACACCAACTGCAACAGGAAATAAGAAGTCGCTTGTTACACCAAGAGAAAGTCCTAAACCAGCAACGATGAAAGCAAATTCACCAATTTGTGCCATGCTCATTCCTACTTGTACAGATTGTTTTAGCGGTTGTCCTGAAATTATAGCACCTAAAGTGGTAAAAATTAACTTTCCGAAAATCGTCAACAAGGTCACAATCAAAATTGCCCATTTGTGTTCGTACATCGAAACGGGATCAATCATCATTCCAATAGAAATAAAGAAAATTGTTGCGAATAGATTTTTTACAGATTGAAAATTATGTTCGATTTTTTCTGCATAAACAGTTTCAGCGAGAATAGAACCCATTACAAATGCACCTAATTCTATTGAAAAACCTACGCTATCAGCAATGTAAACCATTCCAAGACATAACCCAATTGAGATAATTAGTAAAGTTTCATCATCTAAATAATTCTTAATTGAACGTAGAAAAGTTGGAATAATAAAGATTCCTCCAATAAACCAAACCGCTAAAAAGAAACCTAATTTAACGAAAGAATTAATCATTTCTGCTCCGTTAAAATGCTGGCTAACAGCCATTGTAGAAAGCATAACCATCAATAAAATGACCACAATATCTTCTACAATTAAAATTCCGAAAACGACATTCGCGAATTTTTTTCGTTTTAAACCTAATTCATCAAACGCCCTAATAATAATGGTTGTAGAAGAGCTTGCTAACAAACCGCCGAGGAAAATACTGTCCATTGTAGACCAATTCATAAATCGACCAACAAAATAACCAACGGTTACGATGCAAATAATTTCAACAATTGCAGTGATGGAGGCAGAGCCACCAACATTGAGCAATTTTTTGAAACTAAATTCTAATCCAAGACTAAAAAGTAGAAATATAACACCAATTTTTGCCCAAATCTCCACATTATGTTCTTCTGCAACAGATGGAATATATTCGAAATGTGGTCCAACTAAAAAACCAGCAATAATATAACCTAAAACAAGAGGTTGGTTGATGCGTTTGAAAATAAGCGTCGTCACAGCGCCTACACATAGAATTAATCCAAGATCGGTAATGAGTTTTGGCAGGTGTTCTTCCATAAATTGCGTTTAATCTCCACTAATTTATGAATTTTTTAAAAGATAATTAATTGTTCAACTATTGATTAACTTTATATCATTATCAATTTTTTGTAAAAAGAAAAGCGAAGAGATAAAAACTCTTCGCTTTTTTTATTTAGTTTATTTCTCGTTTTATTTGACTTAAAATAGTTGGATCTTTTATTTCACTATCTTTTGCTAATAATAAAACTTTTGAGATGACTTCTGCAGATTTAGGATCATCATCAGCAAAAGGTAAAAATATTCGACCTCTATGTTGCGATTGTACAGGTAAAATAGATAAATACAAACCTGGTACTTGATGCACAACAGCGCTTCCTAAATGTACACTATATTCTGCCATTTCTCCTTTTATGTAAGCATGACTTCCTTTTGTTTCGACATTTTTCAGTTTGAATAATCGAGTCGTTTCATTTAATAAAACTGTTCGCATTTCAATTGTAGAATGACTTGCTTCAGGATCAACACCGCCAACATGAGCTACACTAACAACCAAATCAATATCACGCATTACTTCCGAGAAAATTCTAGGATTAATTTCTTCGAAAGGAATATTTTTATGTGTTTTTAATGAGTGAAATTCGATAGTTTCTAAAGTTGGACTTTCGACATCAGCAAGAGAAAACCAATCTGCCAAAGCATATAGCTTAACTTGATAACCTTCTTTGTGAAAAACCTTTTGCAAACCTTCTTCGTAATCAACTTTCCAATCACGTGTTTTCAATAAAGCCAATGTTTGTTTTGGTTGAACTTGATGTCCAGCATATCGACGAGAAATAGATTTTTCCTTTAGTTCATCTGCTGTAGGAATATATAATTCTCTAAAAATTTGTTTAAAAGGTTGCTTTAATTTTTGATCAAAACAATAATGTTGATAATCAATCCAAACAGAATTTTGATGTAAATCATAACAATGAGCAATTCTGAACATTTCTGTAGAATCAATAGATTGTAAATTCCCTTTTGCGTCCTTTAATTGTCCATTTACATAAAAACCAATTGTATTTTTGCTTGAAATAAAGACTAATTTCTCTAAATGTTTTGAAATGATTGGATGTGAAAAAAGATTTTCAATTTCTGAAAATAAAAAATCATCTCCACGAATCATCGCTTCTTCTAAACCTTTTCTCGAACGAGTAAATTGTTCTCGCAATGTTTTACGATAATTGGTAAGTTCTACAACTGCTTTGTCCTTCTTTAGTTTTGGTGGAATAGATTTTAATTGTTTATCTCCTTTAAAAGTTACCAAATCTGCTTTTCCGTCTTCATCAATAATCAAACCTATTGTTGTACCATCAATTTCGACTTGTGTATCTTTTGATAAAATTTGCTGAACCTGTTGAGATTCCATTGCCCAAGTTAAACGAATAGGATCTGGATAACCTGCATTTCTTGCCAAGTTTTCTAAAGCAACTCGCAAAGCTAAAGCTTCGCTTGTTTGTTTCATCGATCCGAACTCTCTACTTTCTTTTTTGAATTGTTGTAAATATTCATAGCGCGATAAAACATCTTTTTCTGCATTTGTTTTGCTCAATGGAACCAAACCGTAAACACGCAAATAATCTTGATCTCGTTTATCTTTTACTTTGGCTGTAACTTCTCTAATTTTTAAATCTCCTGTCAAAGTATCTGCATAAAGTCTTGCTCTACGATGTCCATTTCCGTCAGAAATATATTTCGCAGCTTCGTACAAAATTTCCCAACGCGATTTTCCTAATTCTTTATATGCTTTTGTAAACCAGTCTTTGTCAACCGCCCCATCTTTGAAATCTTGAATATCAATTGAGGAATATTTTGCAACTTCACTTTCTAATTCAGCATTTTCAGCTTGATAGCCAGATGTTTTTGTATGTGCATGCATCCACCAAATCGCGGCGTCTAAACCTTTCCAATCTAAATAATTACTAACTAATTTTTGCCATTGAGGTGCATAAACAGAAGCTTCTATTAAACGACTTTCTGAAATTTTAGCTTTCTTTACTAATTGATTGAATTCTTCTTGCGTATCAGTTTCTAGTGGTAAACATCGTTTAATTAAGAAACTAAATAACTTTTGTTTTGTAACATCCGTATAACGCCAAGAATAAATGTATCCTTTGAAAAGTTTAGCTTTTCCAAGTTTATCTAAAATTTCAACAAAACGATTTATTCCATAAATATGCTCAAAACTTTGAACAAATTGCGTGACATTTGTATTAGAATCTCCACGTTTTAATTCAACATCTAAAAATTTTTCTCGAATATTTTCAATCATTTCAGTTAAGAAAGGAAAATCTTCTTGCATGGTTTTACTTCCTTGGTAACGATAATTTTTTCGATCACTTGTGATTTCATTGATACAATCAGGATCTAGAATTCCTTCGTACATTTCATCTTTTGTGATGAATTTATTTTGATAAGCTAAACAATAAATATAAAGCGGTGGTTTATTAAATTTTATATTTTCTTCTAAACCATTGTATTGACGCCATCTGTAGATATTCCATACTTTTTGGACATCATCTTTTTCTAGATTGATAAGGTTTATTTTGTTCAGAAAAACATCAAAAAAGCGTTCGTTTTGCCAACCATTTCCAAATTCTTCGTTGTAATAATAATTGTTTTTATCTCTTTTACTTTGATAATTAATAACGTCTTTTGGTAAGGCAGAAAACAATTGAATTGTTGCATCAATAACGAAATTATTTGCATCTTCAAACGGGAATTTTTCTTGAAGAATAAACAAAATTGATTTTAAAGGATTGTTCCAATAATAATCAGTTTTTAAAGGATTTGGAATTTTTCCTTTGTTATAGAACACATAATTTTCTAAAATAGTTCGCCAAACTTTTCGATCACATTCTTCTTCCATCGTCAATAAATAAAGATCGATAGGTGTTAACTTGCTGTCTAAATACCATTTTTCCCACGTTTCATGTAACGGATAATTTGCAAATTTTTCGTCAGCAGTTAAGTTTTGAGTATTTCGTTTCAAAGGATTAAAACTATTTCCCAACAAATCTGTAATTACGCTATTGTTCCAATCTTCATACTCATATTCGTAATCTTTATTTTGAAGATAAAGATCTTTCAATTGTTCTAAATTCTTAACAATTTCGTTTTCAGACTTAGAAAAACCGTATTTATTCTTCTTTGTATATTTCAAATAAACCGAATCTTTATCCAATTTCGGTAATTCGAATGGCGTAATATTAGCTGGATTGTAAATTCCATAACCATTTTCTATAGATAAAATATCGTTAGAACTTTTTGGATCTAATTGTTTTAAAAGAATAGTTTCTTTTTCAGTGATTTTTTTGCGCTCGTTAAAAGAACTGACAGTTTGTTTTATAAAATCAGTAGCACGTTTCTCTTTGTTTAATTGTAATAAAATGTCTAATCCCGCCAAACGCTGTTCAGCATCACCTTTTTCAATTAAATTTTGCGTAAAAGTTGAAATGATTTCATCATTTTGAAGAAGAATTAATTGAATTAAATGTTTGCGAAGATTGGCACTTTTTCTTTTAAATAAATCTTGAATCGATTCAATTTCTTGTTGATTTAATTCTGAATGTTTTAATGTATTTAAAGCAGAAGCAACAATACTTTCGCCTCGATCTTTAATTACTTTTAATGCAAATTCTCGCTGAAAATCAGAAACTTTAGTTGTCGATTTTTTCTGATCCATATAATAATATGAATAACTGTAAAAATCTTTTAAAACCAAACGCGTTAAAGATTCGCGTAACGAAAGACTTAATTGATCAAATAGAGCTAGAATTCGTTCAAGTTTTGTTTGGTCTTCTCCAATTAAATTAATCGCAACTGAATATAAATCGTCTTTCGAGAATTTTGTATTTAACCAAGAAAATACTTTTCCTTCGAATGTTTTTTCCTTTTCTTGAATTGTTTCTGCAAGATGTAAAACTTTATCAAAAAGACCGATTAAAGTATCATCGTTAGGAAATTTGAATGATGAAGTTACAGAAATCATTCGTGGTAAAAAGAAAGAGAAAACTTGTAAATTAACTTCGTCTAAAGCTTTATTATAAAGCCTTATTTCTTTTTCGTAAATAGAAGTTTCGCTTGCAAATTTTAAAGCCAAACATTTTTTTTCTATTGTTCCTTTTTCAAGTAATTTATCTAGATAGTTTAATGAAATATCAATATCTGTTACACCTTGCGACCAAAGCGCCATATAAACTTCGTTGTTGTTTTTACTTTCTATTCCTTTTTCTATGGTTTCAGGATGAGTCAAAAATTGATCAGCAAAAGCTAAGATATTACGAATTGTTGTTTCTTTTTCAGCTTCCCAACCTAATCCTGTCCACGTATCTACAGCGCGAACAACAGAAGAAAAGCGAGCTAATTTTTCATTAATAATAACTTTTATCAACGATTGTAATGCGCCAACACTTGTTTCGTCTAAGGTTTCGAGAATTGTTTGTCGCAAACCTTCTTGTCGTTGTGCAGAAAGCAAAAGTTTTTCAACCAATTCCCAAGCTTCAGGTTTATGAGAATTTAATAAAGCTTTGATAATATTTCGTGAAACTTTTCCTGTAGGATCTTTTCCGTAAATAATATCTTCCATTAATTGATAAATCTGTTGATTTCCTTGGTCAATCATTTCAGACCAAATCAATGTGTAACTATCATTAATACCGATGTCAGAAGAATATCTAATTTGCTCAACAATTGGTAAATCATAGTATTTATAGCCTTCGGAAGTGTATTGAGAAGGTTTTGTCAATAAATTTCGTAGAAAATTGATCTGCTTGACAAGAATGTAATCTTTTTGATTAGGTGCTCGAAAAGATCGTCTGTAATATCCCGATTGGTAAATATGTTGAGACATTTTGTTCCAACTATTTTTTACATAAGGAGCCAATTCTTCACCATAAAAAAGTTCTAATAATTTATAGTATTTTTTATCTTCCCAGATATTGTCAGAAATTAATTCTTTTAATTTGAAAAATTGTTTGGTTCCGTAATCAATTTCTGAGTAATAATCCGTGTTACCTTTTAGAATTAATAATCCTAATTCGGCAACTTCTTTTTTGATAGATTTAGGTAAAAGAGAAAGTTCTGAGGATTTTTTTAATTTTTTTTCTAGCTCTTTCGTTTTGTTTTTTGTCTCAAATGGAGTCAAAATTTCAATAAGTGTAGGCATATGTTTTGAGTTTTGTTCGTTCTACCAGTAGCTTCCAGCAAGGAAAGTAAGTCGTATAAATGTAAAAGATTGATTAGTTGTTAATGAAACTTCTTCAGCTAAATCTTCTATTTGTTCTTCTCCTAAGAAAATCGCAAACATTCCGTCTTCAAAAGCTTGTCTTGCGGTTTCTTGTGCTTTGGATAAATCAGCTTTGTTTTCGTTATAAATACTAGAAAAACTTACTTTACCTGATTCAATTAGAAGTGGTAAATAGTTTTCTTTAGGAAGTTTTTCTGTATCAATATCTTCTTTTTCTATCGGTTTTTGATTGTATTCTTCAACTTGTTGTTGAACTATAAAATCAAGAAGCTCATGAACAGAAATTGTATCTTTTGTTGTATTAAGTTGTATAGGTAATTCGGCAAGAATTGGATGTTTTTTGCCCAATTGTTTCACATTGACGTGAATAGTTTTCATATAAGTTTGTGTTAGTATGAGTTTTCTAAAATTAATAAAAATAACCTTTTAGAAAGATTAAACTTTTGCTAAAATTAGTTAATGTTTAACACAAAAAAACTCACTAATTCTGATGAATTAATGAGTTTGTATTTTCTTATCGAAAAGATTTTTTACAAAGTGATTTTTGCTAAATAAGAATCTCCTTCGGTTTTTATTTTTGTACATTTTAGTTGATGATATTCGCACGCATTTTTTAATGTATCAAAATCCAAATACAACCATTGAATAGGTTCTTCTTGCTCGCCTTTATAATGAACCGTAAAATCTAATTCACCATAATAATTTCCATTACTTGGAATCCATTTTCCACCATCTTCGTCTTCATCAAACATATAAATAATGTCGGTTCCATCAATCAAAACTTGACCATTCTCGGCTAATAAATTTTTGATTTTATCCAAGAAAACATTGATTAAAACTAAATTCTGAAAAATTCCAGTTCCGTTCATCAAAAATAGAATCGTGTCATATTTCTCAGCATCATTGATTTCAAGGAAATTCTGAACTTTTGCATTGTTGATTCCTCTCAATAAACAAGCTTCAATCGCTTTCGGAGAAATATCAATTGCTAAAGCATTCAACCCTTTTTCTTGTAAATAAAGTGAATGAGAACCCGCTCCACAACCAACATCCAAGATTTTTCCTTTTGATAAATCCAATGCTTTTTGCTCTAAAATTGGCATATCATCATATTCTCGAAAAAGATAATCAATTGGCATCACATCTAATTCTGAAATTGATGTTTCGGTATAGAGATCTTCGGGCGAATGATTGGTTTGATAATCTAAAATTGCCTGTCCGAAAAGGTCTTTCATGTTATTTTTATTTTTATGTTCTGATTGATACAGAAACTTTTATTTATTATTTTTTGCTAAAATAGCCTCAACAATTTGCTCTGCATGTACGCGCGAATTTTCGATGAACCAAATATTCGTCAACATTCCTCCACAAACAACGCCTGCCAAATATAATCCATCTACATTTGTTTCCATTGTTTCGGGATTGTAAGTTGGCGTTTTCAATTCATCATCACTGAAGGTTATTCCACAATTCTCCAAAAATTTGAAATTTGGATGATAACCAGTCAAGGCTAAAACAGTATCATTTTCAATTGAAATATCACCTTCTGGCGTTTGGACATGAACTTGATTTTCGTCAATCGATGTGATATTTGAGTTGAAATAAGCCTTGATACTTCCTTCACTAATTCTATTTTCGATATCTGGACGAACCCAATATTTTAGTCGATGCGTAAAGCTTTCTCCACGAATCACCATTGTTACATTAGCACCTTTTCGATAACATTCTAAAGCTGCATCAACAGAAGAATTATTCGCTCCAACAACCACTACATTCTGAAAAGAATACGGATGCGCTTCTTTATAATAATGATGAACTTTTTGTAAATCTTCTCCTTCGATATTCATCAAATTTGGAATATCATAAAAACCAGTTGCAAGGACTACATTTTTAGCTGAATAATTATTTTTTGACGTTTTAATCTCAAAATGATTTGTTTCAACTTTATTAATTGCTTCAACTTCTTCGTAAAGATTAAGATTAAATTTAAAATATTTATGAATGTTTCGATAATATTCTAACGCCTCTTGTCGACCAGGTTTTGGCGCAATACAATTGAATGGAATTTCTCCAATTTCTAATCGTTCGGCAGTCGAAAAAAATGTCATATACAAAGGATAGTTGTACAAACTATTTGTCAAAGCACCTTTTTCAATAATTAAATAAGAAAGATTGTTTCTTTTCGCTTCTATTGCACAAGCCAAACCAATTGGTCCAGCACCTACAATTATCAAATCATATTGTTCTTTCATCAAGCAAATTTACGGATAATCAGTTCGGTAATCTTTATGATTTTCACCAATTTTTATAAAAATAATGTTTAACTATTTGGATTAACGAAATATATTAATAATTTTGTTTGACAATTTTGTCAAAATAAAAAAGCCGCACAGATATGAAAGACGATACAGAAGAATTAATCAAAGAAACAGCGAAAAGAATGTTTTTTGCCGAAGGTAGATTTCATGCAACTACGCAAGAAATAGCTGATGAAGCGAAAGTGAATAGAACATTGATTAATTATTATTTCAGATCGCGAAACAATTTAATTAGTATTATTTACGAGGAAGCTACGCGTGTAAGTAATGAAAAATCGCGCGCTATTTTTGATAGAAATCGTGATATCAAAGAAATGATTGGCGAATTTATAGAGGATTCTATTGCAAGATCAATCAAATATCCATATTTGGAAACCTACATCGTTACCGAAATGAATAAAAATAATACAATGTGTTCTAAGTTAATGAAAGATGATTTGGATGTCGTTGTAAATGTTTTTTACGAAAGATTAGAGGAAGAAATGGAAAAAGGAACGATAAAAAAGATGGAACCACTTCAGTTTTTGTTAAACATGATTTCGTTGGTCAATTATCCGTTTACAATTCGTCCACTTCTTCAATTGGATTTGAAATTGAGCGACGAAGATTTCAAACGTATTCTTTCTGATCGAAAAGAAATTATTCTCAATACACTTTTTAATAATTAATATATCAATGAAAAGGTTAAAACAATTACTTTCTATAGCGATTGTAGCGTTGATGAGTTCTGCAAATGCGCAAGAAATTATAGCACTTAAAGATGCAGTAAATTTTGCGTTAGAAAACAAAGCAGATGCAAAACGTGCAGATTTGGCAATCAAAAAAGCCGAATACAAAATTGATGAAGCCAGAGCAGGAGCTTTGCCGCAAGTGAATGCGAATGCAGGTTTGCAGTATAACCCAATTGTACAAGAAATGGCGTTGACAATGGGAGGACAAACAACTGTGATTAAAATGGGACAACCATGGAATTCGAGTTTAGGTGTTACGGTAAATCAAACATTGTTCGATCAACGTGTTTTTACAGGTTTGAAAGCGGCGAAAACAACACGCGAATTCTATCAGGTGAATGCAGATTTAACAGACGAACAAATTATTGAGCGTGTAGCAAATGCGTATTATCAAGTTTTTATTCAAGAAGAAAAATTAAAAACGATTGAAAAAAGTTACGAAAACACAAATAAAGTTCGAAATGTAATCAAAAGTTTAGTGGATAATGGTTTGGCAAAACCAATTGATTTAGACCGAATTGTTGTGCAATTAAATAATATTTCTTCTTCGCGTCAACAGTTGGTAAATGCAGTTGAAATCAACAAAAATGCGTTGAAATTCTATATGGGTTATCCAATTGAGCAACCAATTAATTTAACAGAAGAAACAATTACGCCAAATTTAGTTTTGTTGGAAGATCAAATAGATGTTGAAAATAGAACCGAATTTAAAGTTTTATCGAAACAAAAAGAATTGTTAGGTTTTGCGAAAGAAGCGGAGCGTGCGAATTTATATCCAACTGTTGGTTTAGCTGGAAATTATGGATTGCAAGGTTTTGGTGAAAAATTTATTACTTCGAAAAGTTACATCTGGTCAGATTTGGCTTCGATTGGTTTGAGTGTTAAAGTTCCGATTTTTTCTGGTGGAGCTACAAAAGCAAAAATTAATCAAGCAGAAATTGATTTGTTGGATATCGAAGAACAAATGAATGACACAAAACTTGGTTTGAGTTTAGAATATCAAAATGCAAAAGCGCAAATTGAAAATGCATTGAAAAGTGTCGATATTCAAGAAGAAAACGTGAGTTTGGCGGAGAAAGTTTTATCAAATACTCAAAATAATTACCAACAAGGTTTGGCAAATTTGACAGAGATTTTAGATGCTGAAAATGCGTTGACAGATGCTCGAAATAATTACTCAAATGCTTTATTAGAATATAAAATTGCCGAAATCGCATTAATCAAAGCAAAAGGAGATTTAAAAACATTAATTCAATAATAGAACCGATTTTATGAAATCAGTAAAAACTTTACTTTATATATTAATTGCAGCCGGTTTGATTGGTGGTGCAATTTACATTATCAAAAATAATAAAGCGAAACAAGAAGAAGAGGTAGCAATCGTAAATGCGGCTAATGACGATGTTGTGGTAAAAACGATTAAAGCTAATTTTCAAAGTTTAAATACAGATTATACGTCAAATGGTACATTTGCGCCATTTCAGGAAATGAGTTTTCCTTCGGAAATTTCTGGTCGAATTGTCCGTGTTTTGGTTGATGAAGGGAGTTATGTTTCTGTTGGTCAAACATTGGCGACAATCAAAAAAGATGCAATTGAAGTTGATGTTACGCAAGCGCAAAATAATCTTCAAAATGCAATTATTGACAATCAACGTTACGAAAATGCTTATAAAACGGGAGGTGTAACAAAGCAACAATTAGATAATTCGCGTTTGCAATTAAAAAATGCAAGAGCAGCGGTTTCTGCGCAAAATTTGCGTGTGCGTGATACGAATGTAAAAGCAACGATTTCTGGTGTAATCAACAAACGTTACATCGAGCCAGGATCTGTTGTGGCACCAGGTTCTCAAATGTTTGATATTGTTAATGTTTCAAAATTAAAATTACAAGTTACAGTAACAGAAGCTGAGGTTGTCAATCTTAAAGTTGGTCAAACCATCAAAGTGTTGGCGAGTGTTTTTCCAGATCAAGAATTTGCAGGAAAAATTTCTTTTATCGCACCTAAAGCAGATGCTTCATTAAATTTTCCTGTGGAAATTCAAGTTTCAAATAATTCTGGTTTAAAAGCTGGTATGTATGGAACGGCAGTTTTCTCTACAAAAGATGATGTTAATGCAGGGAAAAATGTATTAGTTGTTCCTGCGAATGCGTTTGTGAACGGAATTAGTTCTGGACAAGTTTTCGTGGTTGAAAATAATACAGCAAAATTAACGAAAGTTGTGATTGGGAAAACGGTTGGAACTGAAGTTGAAATTATCAGCGGATTAAAAGATGGAGCTGAAATCGTAACAAGTGGTCAGATTAATCTGAAAGATGGAACGAAAGTGAAAGTTGTAAAATAAGAGTAGTTTTTCCATGAAAATAGCAGAAATATCAATTAAACGACCTACAATGATTATCGTGTTATTCACGATTTTGACTTTGGGAGGATTGTTTAGTTATACGCAAATGGGATACGAATTAATCCCAAAATTTGAAACGAATGTCGTTACGATTTCAACAGTTTATCCTGGAGCTTCTCCAAACGAAGTTGAAAATTCTGTAACCAAAAAGATAGAGGATGCGGTTGCAGCCTTAGAAAATGTAAAGAAAGTAGAATCGAAATCATACGAAAGTTTATCGGTTGTGATGGTGACGTTAAATTCTGATGCAAATGCAGATTTAGCGCTGAATGATGCGCAACGTAAGATTAACGCAATCGAAAAAGATTTACCAGATGATGTCGACCCGCCTTCGTTGACGAAATTCTCGTTGAGTGATTTACCGATTATTACAGCTGGTGTAACGTCTGATAAGTTGACAGAAAAAGATTTGTATGATTTATTGGATAAAAAAGTAGAACCAGTTTTATCACGTGTAACAGGTGTTGCGCAAGTAAATTTGATTGGAGGACAAGAACGTGAAATTCAGGTAAGTTTAGATCCTTTGAAATTGAAAGGTTACGGATTATCTGTGCCTCAAGTTCAACAAGCAATTTTGACATCGAATTTAGATTTCCCAACAGGAAGTGTAAAAACGCGTGAAAATTCGACAATTATTCGTCTTTCGGGAAAATATAAATCGGTTGATGAATTAAATAATTTAGTGATTTCTTCGAATAATGGCATTCAAGTTCGTTTGTCAGAAGTTGCTTTTGTGCAAGATTCTCAAAAAGAAGTAGAAAAAATAGCACGTGTTAATCAGAGTTCAGCGATTATTGTTCAGGTTGTAAAACAATCTGATGCAAATGCGGTGGCTGTTTCTGAATTGATGAAAGAAACCATCAAAAAAGTTGAAGCTGATTATAGCAAAGAAGGACTTAAAATTCAGATTGTAAATGATACGTCTGATTTTACATTGGCAGCTGCAGATCACGTTATTTTCGATTTAGTTTTAGCCGTTGTGTTGGTTGCAATTGTGATGCTTTTGTTTTTACATAGTATTCGTAATGCCTTTATTGTAATGGTTTCTATTCCAGCTTCGTTAATCGCAACGTTTATCGGAATGTATTTGATGGGTTATACGTTAAACTTGATGTCGTTACTTGGTTTATCACTTGTTGTGGGAATTTTGGTGGATGATGCGATTGTAGTTTTGGAGAATATTTACCGTCATATGGAGATGGGAAAATCGAAAATTAGAGCATCGTATGACGGAGCAAAAGAAATTGGATTTACTGTAACTGCGATTACATTGGTAATTGTAGTGGTTTTCTTACCAATTGCAATGAGTACAGGTTTGGTTTCTAACGTTATTTCTCAATTCTGTGTTACCGTAGTTATTGCAACTTTATTATCCTTATTGTCATCGTTTACAATTGTACCTTGGTTATCATCTCGTTTTGGGAAATTAGAGCATATCACAGGGAAAAATATTTTCGAAAAATTTATTCTTTGGTTCGAAAAACAATTAACAAAATTCACGCATTTCATTTCTGATATGTTAGAATGGTGTTTAAAATCAACTGTTCGAAGAATTGGTGTTTTTATTGGCGTTTTCATTCTTTTATTTGGAACAATTGCCATCTTAATGGGAGGAAAATACATTGGTGGAGAATTTTTCCCAAAAACAGATAAAGGAGAATTCTTGGTTCAGATGGAATTACCAAAAGACGCAACAATAGAAGAGTCAAACTTTGTAACACAAAAAGCAGAGAAATTTTTACGTGGTAAAAAAGAAGTTGTTGATATGATTACGACGGTTGGTCAAAGTTCCGAAGGTTTTGGAGCGGCGCAAGCAACAGCTTATAAGTCGGAGATTGATGTTATTCTAAATGATAAATCAGAGCGTGAAGACAATTCGTTTATTTATGCAGCGAAAGTAAAACGCGAATTAGAAAAAGAATTGGTTGGAGTGAAAGTGAAAACTGTTCCAGTTGGTTTGATCGGAGCAGAGCAAGCGCCAATTGCGTTGGTTGTGACTGGTCCAAATTTAGAAAGCGCGATGAAATTTGCTGAGTTAGCGAAGCACGAATTAGAACAAATCAAAGGTTCTTCGGAAGTGAAATTAACAACAGAAGCAGGTAATCCTGAAATTAATGTGCAAGTTGATCGTGATAAAATGTCTTCTTTAGGATTGAATCTTCAAACGGTTGGTTTAACCATGCAAACGGCTTTCTCTGGAAATACAGATGGTAAATTCCGTGCTGGTGAATACGAATATGATATTAATATTCAATACAATGATTTCAATCGTTCTAATATTGATGATGTTCGTAGCTTAATTTTTGTAAATGATAAAGGACAACAAATTCGATTAGATCAATTTGCAACGGTTATGCAAAGTTCAGGTCCAAGTTTCTTAGAGCGTCGTGATAAAACGCCTTCTGTAACGGTTCAAGCACAATCGGTTGGTCGTACAACAGGTGATATTGTAACTGACTTCAAGGAAAGTTTGAAGAAAATTGACAATAAGAAACCAACTGGTGTTTCTTATGTTTGGGGTGGAGATGAAGAAAATCAATCCGAAGGTTTTGGTACATTAGGTTATGCATTATTAGCTGCTATTATCTTGGTTTATTTGGTAATGGTTGCTTTGTACGACTCGTTTATTTATCCTTTCGTGGTTTTGTTTTCGATTCCATTATCTTTAATCGGAGTTTTCGTAGTTTTAGCATTAACAAATAATTCATTGAATATCTTCACGATTCTCGGAATGATTATGTTGATTGGTTTGGTGTGTAAAAATGCGATTTTATTGGTCGACTTTACCAATCACCGAAAAGAAGCTGGCGAAACTACTCACAATGCTTTGGTACAAGCCAATCATGCGCGTCTTCGTCCAATTTTGATGACAACAATTGCGATGGTTTTCGGGATGATTCCAATTGCCTTAGCAAAAGGAGCAGGAGCGGAGATGAACAATGGTTTAGCATGGGTAATTATTGGTGGTTTAGTGTCATCATTATTCCTAACCTTAATTATCGTTCCTGTGGTTTATTCATTATTCGATAGTGCAATTCGTCGTTTCTCAAAAGGAGAAAAAGTAGATTATGAAGCAGAAATGGTTGCAGATTATGAAGCAAGACAAATAAAAGAAGAATGGGAAGAGTAATCTTTCGTTTTTAGATATTTAATCAAAACCGCTCAGTTTTATTCGTTTAATTGAGATATAAAAAAAATCCTTGTCAAAGTTCTGAACCTTGACAAGGATTTTTTATTTAGTTGAAACTAGTTATTTTGCTAATGCGATGTTAGCTATAGTGTTTTTAATCTTCAATATTTCTTGAATACCATTCTGTTAATTCCCAAGTTTCATCTTTCTCGATTCTATAATTAAATTCACGAGGATAATTTTCTGAGTCAATTAATTTAGTAAGAAAATCATTTGCAAGTTCTGGTGAATAAATTTTATAGATTAATTGTCTAGTTGAATTCCAAGTTATTCTCGCAAAGAAAAGTGCATTTGGTTTCTCCTTATTATTACCTTTAATTTTTTTATCCAAAAACTCTTCAAATTTTTCAATGATTTTTAATTCTTCTTCCGAAGGCATTCCATTTTCAATAGTTTTATCAAAATCAATTAATATTGAGCAATTCCAAGAAAATACTTTTTTCAAATTTTTGCTTTTCAAGTTATCATTTACAATGGCAATTCCAGGAAGTTGTTCCTGTTTAAATTCCAAAACTTTATAAATTTCCTCGGGAATAAAAACTTCAATATCATCTGATTTTTTCATTTGTAGCAGTTTTATTTGGAAGCATTACATCTAACATTATTTTTCTCACGAAGTTAAACATAGTCAAGTTTCGTGAAAAAAACATTATATCAGCTTTTCTTTAATTTCCTGCTAATATAAACATTCGCAATAAGAGTTAAAGTGTTACTTAGTTTTTTCTATTATTCGCTAAAAAGATTTGATTACAAACAGGTATATTTCACCTTACCCGAGTCCTCGGTTGATTACAAACAGGTGTGTTTTACCTTTCCAGAGTCTTCGGTTGATTATAAACAGATGTTTTTTGCCTTTCCTGTGTCCTCAGTTTATTACAAACAGATGTGTTTTACCTTACTCAAGTCTTCGGTTGATTACAAACAGATATGTTTTACCTTACCTGAGTTTTCGGTTGATTACAAAGAAATTTATTTTTTAACTATTTCTAGTGAGTTTTAGACGAACTAAAACGTTTAATTTTGGCTAATATTAATTGAGACTTTCTAAAAAAATGAAAAAACTATTTTTATTGACAACATTATTTATGGTGTCAGCACTTTTTGCCCAACAAGCGACCAATACATTAGAAGGCGTTTTTACAACAAAAGCAAAAGATGAATTATATAATCCATTGAAATTTGATGGAAAAGGAAGAGTGACAATCGGTGATTTTGATGAGGTTGGTTACGAATTTACCGAACGCAATGATTCGGTTATAATATTTGTCGAAAAAACGGTTTTTATCTTCAAAAAAGAGAAAAATCAATTAAAAGGAATTTCAGATTGGGTAGATAAAAAAGTATATAAATCAAATTTGAAATCTTTCGAAAATAAAGCTCAATCAAATCCTAAATTAGCACAACGTGCAAATTGGATGGCGCAGAATTATGATATCAATTTTAAAAATAATGCTTCTTTTCTTTTTGATTTAGATGAAAATAGTTTGAATCAAAAATTAAAAGAAAATGAAACTGCAAATGCAAAACTGTGTAAAGAAGGTTTTGATGAAAGTTGTAAAGTAGTTTTTGCTTATAAATTTGCTGAACAATCTGGTGGTGTTTTCGAAACCTTGAATGCTGCGGACGAAATAAAACTTAAACCAAATAAAGAGTTAGAGCAATTAGCACAACGTGTGATTGATTTAGGTAATCCAGATGGATACGGATTATTTTATACGTATTATTATTTTACTGGACAAAAAGAAAAAGCAGAACAATTTTTACAAAAAGGTTTAGACTTAGGATCTGCATATTGCAACGAGATATCTTTAAATTCAGCTTTAAGTGAATTTGGAGAAGGTTTACAATCAGAAATAGAAAATTTAGACGAAGAGTAATCATCGTATTGAAAAGATATGGTATAAAGTTTGTTTTATTTTTGTCATTAAATTATAATTATGAGAAAATCTTATGCTTTAATCATTCTTGCAGTAGCACTTTTTATGAATAGTTGTACTACGAACAAACCGAATACGGATTCAACTTCAACTTTAGAAGAACATCAAATTGTTGTGAATGGAAAAGTAACCGAACTTGAAAGAGGTAAAGATGGCTATATGGCTACAATCGAAACCAAAAAAGGAGAGCATTACAAAGCAACAATTAGCATTATAAATTTTCAAAAGAATAATCAAGAATATAAAACCTTGAATATTGGAGATGAGGTTTCGGTCGAAGGTCCTACATGGAGCGATATCGATGGAAACAAATATATAAAAGTGGAGAAGATGAAATAAATCAATTCAACCAAAAATAAAAAAGAGAACTTTTTAGTTCTCTTTTTTATTTAGTAAATATTTTGCAACAGCATGATAAGCTGGTAACGAATAAGGGTCGTTCGCACTATTCGATGCAACTGGATTCGAAGCAAAACGCACAATAACCATTTCCGCTTTTGGATCAACATAAATCGCTTGACCATGAACGCCTCGCGCCATAAATGCTTGATGCTCATTATGCGTCACCCACCACATATCTTTGTAGCTCCAATTTTTTAATAGTTTATAATCTGCTTTTGCAAAAGCTTTCTGATTTCCACCTTTTTTGATTTCATCAACCAATTTTTTAGGCAAGATTTGTTTGTTATTAAAATATCCGTTGCTTCGAATCATTTCTCCAAACATTGCCAAATCTCTCAAATTAGCATTAAAACCACCTCCTGCAAAAGCAATTCCAGCACCATCAATTTGGTAATAACCATCAAAGTTAGTTCCCAATGGTTGCCAAAATTTTTCAGATAAAATTTGAGCCAAAGGTTTGTTCATCACTTTTGTAATAATCCAGCCCATTACATCCGTATTCACTGTTTTATAACCAAAAGCTTCGCCATGTTTACCATTTTTCTTGACTGTTTTTAGATAATCATAATAATTTGTAGGTCCATTATAATTTGCAGGTTTAGGAAAAGGATTTCCAGCAGCCGAAAAAGCCCAAACTTCTGCATTCGGATCGCTGTAATCTTCACTATATTGTAAAGCTGTAGTCATGTCCAAAACTTGACGAATCGTCGCATCACCAAAAGCTGAGGTTTTCAATTCTGGAATATAATCACTGCATTTTTTATTCTCATCTAGAATACCTTCAGCAACTAACATTCCACCAAGAGTTCCTGTTAAGGTTTTACTCACAGACATCAAGGCATGTCTACCTTGAGAATTTAACTCTCCAAAATATTTTTCATACACAATAGTTCCTTTGTGTAATACAATTATGCCGTCCGTATAATTCTTTTGTAAAGAAGCTTCCCAAGTCATGGTTTCCTTACTTTCTAAAGGAGTAAATGCAATTTTATCAATATTCTTATCCAATTTACTTGTCCAAGTATATCTGTTTTCCTGTGCCGAAGCAACATTTACAGTAGGGAAAAATTCGCGCATATGACAAACGCTATATCGCAAAGCCGGAAAGTTAAAAAAGCTACCATCTATAGCAGACAAAATATCTTCTTTTGCAGGTGGAAATCCTTTCATCCAATTAAAATTCTTTGGATCAGACTCCTCTGCTGTCAAAACTTTTTGTGCGTAACTCATCTGTGTCATCACTAAAATTAAACAAACTAATATTTTTTTCATAGTTGTACTATTTATTTGGTTGATAAATGAAGTAGAGGAGAATCTTGTTTCTCAAATTTACAAAAACCATTTCAAACTTTCTTAATTTTAACGTGTGCTATAATTGTAATAAGATGTAATATTTTTTTGCATAAACTATTCTCGCTTTGCGACAATTTCTCCCGAGTCGATAACCACAATGTATCCGCTGTTGCTTTGCTTTATTCAGCAAACCATCACCGTCTAATCATTCACTTGTAGTAAAAACTAACAAAAAGAATATCCCCTTGAGGGGATTATAGGGGTGTTTTCGAGTTGTGAATAATAAGTTCTAAGTTTTAATTTTTGAAAATTAAAAAGTATACTATATATGATATAAACTATCATAAAACTTCTTTATAAAACTATCTCTATTCAGTCCTGCTGAACTCGTTTCGGCATCATATCCAAATAATCAAAAATAAATTTTCTTATTTTTGACTAAATCGAAAAAATGACCATTCAATAAAAAGGCGTTCATAAATGAAGAAATTCGCAGCGAATAAAAAGATTTAGCCGATAGGTTTTTAAATCTTTTCGCGCAGAATGAATCATTTTAGGTTTTTTGTTGAGGTCTTGATTTTAATACCCAAAATCATCTCATGATTTTTCCTCTTAATCTCAAATGTTTTGTATCAAGACAAAATGAATGTATATATAAAGATGTTGTTATTC
>RRZU012154149.1_pt1 | contig 20708 bp, 15 predicted proteins | sample 2165561 | NCBI WGS metagenome assembly RRZU01 (sample SAMN10456909, study PRJNA506462) | wastewater metagenome | isolation source: wastewater sludge | place: USA: Moscow, Idaho | reverse complement strand
GCTGTTAATTCTTTGGATTCTATGGTTGAAGAATTCGTCAATCAAGGTTTCGAATTAATTATTCCTTTGATTGATGCCAGAAGAATGGAGGTTTACACCGCTTTTTTCGATGGCAAATCCGGCCAAAGGATTTCTGAAACTGAAGCTAAAATTCTTGATGAAACTTCTTTTTCTGAATTAGCTGACAAGAAAATTCTCTTCATTGGAGACGGCGCAAAAAAAGCTCAAGAAATACTAAATCTTCCAAATGCGGAATTCAAATTTGACATTTATCCATCAGCAAAAGGCTTGATTAAGAAATCTATTGAGAAATTTAATTTGAAAGATTTTGAAGATGTGGCTTACTTTGAACCTTTTTATCTAAAAGATTTTCAGGGAATTAAGAAAGCTGATAGAGTTAAGAAACAGTAATTATTTCTTAGAAATTCGGTACAATTTCCCGCTGTCGGTAATCGCATAAAGATTCCCGTCTTTTCCATCATACACATCGCGGAATCTCTCGCCTTGGTCTTCTAATAATCGTTCTTCTCCAACAACTTTATTATTTTCGAGGATGATTCTGTTGATTTTTTCGCCACTTAAACAAGCGATGAAAAGATTATTTTTCCACTCCTCGATATTTCCGGTGTAAAACGTAATTCCACTTGGAGATATTACAGGATCCCAATAATAAACCGGTTGTTCCAAACCGTCTTTTTTGGTGAGACCGTTATTAATTTTCTCCCCAGAGTATTCGATTCCATAGGTAATTGTGGGCCAGCCATAATTTTTTCCAGCTTGGATATGGTTGATCTCGTCTCCGCCTCTTGGACCCATTTCGGTTTCCCAAAGTTCGCCGGTTTCAGGATGAATGGCAATTCCCTGTGGATTTCTGTGTCCGTATGAAAAGATTTCTGGTTGAGCTTTATTAATTCCAATAAAAGGATTGCCCGCAGCTGGTTTTCCCTCTTTATCGATTTTAATAATTTTTCCTAAATAAGCTTTTAAATCCTGAGCCAACGGTCGCGTTTCCAAATCAGACCTTTCGCCTGTGCTCACAAAAAGATTTCCGGTTTTGTCAAAAGTCAGCCGGCTTCCATAATGCAGTCTTCCATCATAAGAAGGTGTTGCTCTGAATATGACTTTGGAATTGAGTATTTTATTTCCGTTTAAAACGCCTTTTCCTACTGAAGTCAAATTTCCTTTTTCGTAAGGTTCTGAAAATGACCAGTAGATAGTTTGATTCTTATCAAAATCTGGGTCAATTACAATATCCAAAAATCCACCTTGTCCGCGACTGTCCACTTTTGGTAATCCTGTGATCTTGGTAACAGACTTTCCGTCTTTAGAAATGAGGTTGATATAGCCTGATTTTTCTGTTATCAGAAAATTGCCATCGGGTAATTGTGCGATTCCCCAAGGTTTACCGAGATTATGATTGATAACATCTACCTTGTATGGAGTTTGTGTTTTGTAGCCCATCACTCTTGTCTGTCCGGCAAAGGCAGGTTTGTAATCAGAGTTTGGCTTTTCTGTTTCCACCAGAGGCAGATTTTTGACAGATTCTTTTTGCTGGCAAGAAACAAATAAGAAGCCGAGACAAAAAACAGCAGAAATAGCAGATCTTATCATAACAGAATTTTGTAAATGTATGGAAAAATGATGCCGAAAACTTGTGAATCATCAATGACAACGAATGAGAATCATCCCAAAATAATATTCAGAATAATTACTTTTGTTCTGTGAAACATTTAGTAATTATCGGGCAGGTGATTCCTGAGCCAAAATCTACCGCTGCTGGAACGCGGATGATGCAACTTATTGGAATTTTTTCTGATGCTGGTTATAAAATCAGCTTTCTTACTGCTGCTAATAATGTTGAGTTTTCAGAGCAAATCGACGTTCATCCTATTGAAATCAACCAGGAAAGTTTCGATGATAAAATAAAAATACTTGATCCTGATATTGTGATTTTTGACCGATATGTTACAGAGGAACAATTTGGCTGGCGCGTTTCGGAACATTGCCCGAGAGCGGTAAAAATTCTGGATACGGAAGATTTGCATTTCCTGAGAGAGGCAAGACACAAAGCGTTTAAGGAAAAAAGAGACTTCAATCATAATGATTTGATCAATGGTGTTTTTCTGCGAGAGATAGCTTCAATTCTGCGGTGTGATCTTTCTCTGATTATTTCTGAATTTGAATATGAATTATTAACAAAGACTTTCAGAATAGATGCTGAGATTCTTTTTTATTTGCCTTTCTTGGCTGAAGAGATTGAGAAAAACACGACTTCTTTTCAAAAAAGACAACATTTTGTAAGCATTGGTAATTTTCTTCACGAACCAAACTGGCAGACGGTTCTGAAATTGAAACAAATCTGGAAATATATCCGAAAAAATCTTCCGGAAGCAGAGCTTCATATATATGGAGCATATGCTACAGAAAAAGTTTTTCAGCTTCACAATGAGAAAGAAGGATTTTTGGTTAAAGGACGAGCTGTGTCTGCTGATGAAATTTTCAGAAAGTACAGAGTTTTGCTTGCTCCAATTCCTTTTGGCGCAGGACTGAAAGGAAAATTGTGGGAAAGTATGAAGTTCGGATTGCCTAATGTTACGAGTTCTGTGGGTGCAGAAGCTATGTCTAGAGATCTCCCTTGGAATGGCTTTATAGAGGATTCTTATGAGGAATTTATTAACAAAGCAGTGATTTTATATACCAATGAATCAATCTGGAATCAGGCTAATGAAAATGCAAGCGTAATTTTGGAACAAGTTTATTGTAAGACTGTTCATATTCAACCGTTCTGGACTATACTATACAAAATAACAGATCATCTCAATAACCATAGAAATACGCATTTTCTTGGAAAAATTCTACAGCATCATCAATTGAATTCTACCAAATATATGAGTCGGTGGATTGAGGAAAAGAATAAAAATTTGTTATTATAAAAAATAGTTTTTTACCGATAGAATAGGTTATTAATGAACGTACGCAGCTTTATTTTGATAAACATTGATGGTCGCAATTCTGTTTTTACTGTATACGAGTTCTACAGAAAATTGTGAAATCTCGTATAAAACAAATCTAAGCTCATCTTTCACAGTCTCGCTCATTAGATGGCCTTCGTTGAAAATGATATCACATTGAGATTCATTCGGAAGATTTTTAAAATCATAATAAGATATATTCATAGCAACTGAATTATAATTGTTTACGAATGATCAATAGTCAATTTCTTTGCCAAAATTTCTTAAAACTAATGGAGCTAAGTTTTTTATCTGCTGAAATCTTTATTTAGCTTACAAAAAAAGATTAAAACGGTAAAATAATAATAATTAAAATGTAGTTTAGATAATCCTTAAAAATATATAATAACAAAAAAACCACCACATTTCTGTGATGGTTTTGCTCCTCCTGCTGGGCTCGAACCAGCGACCCTCTGATTAACAGTCAGATGCTCTAACCAACTGAGCTAAGGAGGAATGTCCTTGTTTTAAGTGGTGCAAATATAAGAGGAATTTCCTTTATCCACCAAATTTTTAAAGAACTTTTTTTTAATTTTTTTGAGTCAAAAATTGACTGATTACTTTAACTATATCATTTCCAAATATTAACACCATAAGTCCTAATAAGAAAATAACGCCTATCATCTGTGCATTTTCCAAAACTTTTTGTGGTACAGGCTTGCCTGTGATGATTTCCCAAAGCGTAAACAATACGTGACCACCATCTAATCCTGGAATTGGAATCAGGTTGAGGAAAGCCAACCATACAGAAAACATAGCAGTAAAGCCCCAGAAAAATTCCCAATCTATAGACAGTCTTCCATCATTACCCTTTTCAACGTGCATATTATTGACAATGGCGATTGGCCCGCCCACTTTCTTGTAACCCTGCGTCTTCGTATTAAATATGATTTTAAACTGTTTTATCTGCATAGTCAGAACATCCATCGTTCTTGTAAATCCTCTCGGAACAGCTTCCAGGAAAGAGTATTCCTTGGTTACTTGGGACTTGTCAAGGTATTTTTGAGCTATTTTAGGATCAAAGGCGAATCCAAGTTTAGCATCATCGCCAACATTTGCAGTCAATTTTAAAGGTTGCTTGTTACGAAGAACATCCAATTCTATAGTTTTACCTTTATTGATCTTTAATTCCTCTGCCAATTGGTCAAAATAAACTGTTGGTTTGCCATTTACGCCAACGATTTCGTCCCCTTTTTGTAGCCCGGCTTTCATAGCTGGTTTGTTAGGAATAACAGAATCAACCACAGCAGGGAAACGATTCATGAAATAAAGCTTCGCTTCGTTCGCATGAAGAACTTCGGCAACGCCATCTTCGTTGATGGGGAAGGTTACTTCCTTTCCATCCCTCCATACCGTTACATTATCCGCAAAAAGCATATTAATGCTGGATGTTTCCATTCTTTCAGCTGGTTTCCCATCTATTTTCAGGATTTTATCACCTGTTTTTAGTCCCATTTTCTGTCCAGCATCAGAAACAGCAATTCCATTTTCGAATTTGGAATTATCATGAAACTTTTCGCCAGTAAAAAAAGAAAGACAAGAATAAATCAACCACGCCAGAAAGAAATTAACCGTCACACCTCCCAGCATAATGATTAGCCGCTGCCAAGCTGGTTTTGCACGGAACTCCCACGGCTGCGCCGGTTTCTTCAGCTGCTCGGTGTCCATACTTTCGTCCACCATTCCTGCAATTTTCACATAGCCGCCCATTGGCAACCAGCCGATGCCGTATTTCACACCTTCGTGTCTTCTCCAGTCATCTTCCGGAAGTGCGGAAGTGTCAATCGGTTGAGTTACCTTTTTTCCGTTGATTTCCAACTCCTCTTCAGTAGGCTGGTTTTTCGAAAAGAATTTATATTGCCATTTTCCATTGATCTTCTTCATGGCGAAGATCGAAAAATAAGGATCGAAGAATAAAAAGAATTTATCTACTTTGGTTTTGAACCATTTCGCTGGCAAAAAATGCCCGATTTCGTGTAATGTTACAAGGATAGAAATGCTCAGGATGAACTGAAATATCTTTAATGCTAATTCCATTAATATGTTTTAAAATTATAGTTGTCAAAGGTAATCATTTAGTCAGAAACTATACCAATGTAAAAACCAGCCTTTTCTCTGCCAAATTTGCACTTGGTGCTAATGATAATTTGGGCAGCTTATCCGCCCTCCGCTATTATCTTTTTGCTCGGCATAGCCTCTCGCAAAAAGGATAACCGCTCAGGTCGGGCTGCGGGCGATTCAGCGGAAAATCAAAAGTGTAAATATTAGATAGAAATCCTTAATTTTAAATCCATATTAAAAATTAAATAATGTCAAACATCGAGATGATAATCGAGGAAAGAGCAGCCGATATCGGTAATTTTCTGGTTGGTAGATTGTTACCCTTTTCTCAGAAGAGAAGTGTTGGGCCATTTGTATTTATCGATCATATGGGACCGGCTGCGCTCAAAGATTATGAGAATATGGATGTTCCGCCACATCCACACATCGGACTTTCCACTTTGACATTTTTGTTCGAGGGTAGCATCATGCACAGAGATTCTATCGGGACAGAAATTGAGATCAAGGAAGGCGCTGTCAATTGGATGACTGCCGGAAAGGGTGTTGCTCACTCCGAAAGAACACCGGAATATCTCAGAACTACTGATAAAAACCTCCACGGATTACAGATTTGGGTCGCACTCCCAAAGGAATTGGAAACAATGGAACCCGAGTTTTTCCACATCAACAAAGAAGACATCCCAAGCTGGATAGACAACGGAATCAACTATAAATTAATCGCCGGCGAAATCCTCGGACGCAAATCTCCCGTTCCGGCTTATTCGCCGCTTTACTTTCTGGAAGTCAAAAATACACTCCAGGAAGATCGTGAAATCATTCTTGGCGACTATCTTTTTGGCGAGTCTTCTCTTTACATCTTAGATGGAAACATAGAAAGTGAAGGCAGTCTTTATACGCCGAAATACATCCTGATTGCGAAAGATGCCAAACTTTGCCATTTCACATTGAAACCGAATTCTACAGTTTATATCTTTGGAGGCGAACCGTTTCCGGAACCAAGATACATCTATTGGAACTTTGTAGCGACTTCCCTAGAAATGATTGAAGACGGCAAAACCAGATGGCAAAACCACGAATTCCCAAAGGTGATTAATGATGACGGTTATGTTCCTTGGCCGCCACAGAATAAAAATATTAAAATGAAAGAATGAGAAATGTAATTATTGGAAGTCTCTTGTTAATCTTCTCATTAGCAAACGCTCAGGTTCACAGATTTTATTACGAACTGACTTACAAGCCGACCAAAGATTCTATCACAACGGAAAAGGAAATGATGGTTTTGGATGTGGGGAAAGATGAATCGCTTTTTATGCCTTACAAGCAGTTAGACTATGATTCTACCTTGACTGCCGGCATCAGAAAAGCTCAGGAAATGGGCACCGATGTAGATGCAACCATCATGGCGAAGAAGCCGCCGGTTATCAGCTACCGAATCAACAAACTGAAGAATGGGAAGTTACGGTACAAAGATTTCATCGGAATGTCGGAATATTATGTTTATGAGGAGAATCCAAATCTGAAATGGCAAATCTCGTCTGAAAAAGAAAAAATCGGTGTTTACAATACACAAAAGGCGACCACAGAATTTGGCGGAAGACAATGGACAGCCTGGTTCACACCAGAAATCCCGATTCAGGATGGGCCATATAAATTTTCAGGTCTGCCCGGCCTCATTGTAAAAATCGAAGACGCTGGGCAGAATTATCTCTGGACATTGGAAGCTAATAAGAAACTCAACCAAAACATCGACACCAACAAACTAAATTATCTGGAGTTTCAAATGGGCGAAGCTAAAAAAATTTCCAAAGATGGCTTTGTAAAAAGAATGAGTGAATATCGAAAAAACCCGATGGGACAGATGTCACAATGGTATGAAGATAAGGATGCAGAGCTGATGAAGAAACTGAAAGAGCAGGAAACCCGCGAAAAACAAAAACTCAATCATTACAACAATCCTGTTGAGCTATAAAAAAAGCATTTCGGAATTTCCGGAATGCTTTTCAATATATGATTTGGTGTAGAATTTAGAAGTTGAAGGAAACCCCAATGCTTCCATTGTTACCAGCCTCGATGTAAGCACCCACGCTGTCATTGAAGAAGTAGCGCACGCCCAAGTGAACACCCAGTCCGAAATCTCTACCCAAAACTCCAAGATCTACACCCGGATAGATGTCCCATTGGCTCGGCAAGTTCAAAGGGTCCTGTAAGTGGAAATTAACTCTACCGAAAACGAAGAAGTTATTATCCTTATTATTATCTTTATAATCACTGAAGTAGATGTTTGCTCCACCTCCTAATGAAACGATTTTTGATAAACCATAGTCATAAGTTCCGGTAATCCCGGTTCCGTTACCCCAAGCATTTAGACCTACTTGAAGTTTTTGGTCGCCTTTTCCTGTCCAAGCCTGTGCATACGATAGAACACCGGCGAAAAGTCCGAATGCTAATAATAGTTTTTTCATAAGCGTAAGTTTATTTTTTGATTAATAAATTTCAGGTATCAAAAATAAGACCATTAGTGCATTTTGTATTTCCAGAAGGATTTTTTGTTGTTTTTTTTCTTTCCGAAAATATTTTTAAATAAGTGTAAATAAATTTAAACAATAATTAAGACATTTCAATAGATCAGCTTTTCGCCTTTGATTTCCGGCTCTGGTCACCAAAAGAAATCAGCAGATAAAACAGAAAAGGCAGGATGAATAAACTCCCAAGAACCAAGGCCCACCCAAGTGCTGCAATCGTTTTTGGGGCGGCACTTTCATCGAAAAGTGAAAGGTGTGTGCCGTTTGCAAATAAAATAATATTAGGATTATGCTGATATGTCGCCGCAACCAAAATCATAATAATCTGAAAACCTCCGAATGCCCGCACTAATAAAAACTGTTTTTTCTTAATGGCTTCATTGGTGAACAAAAGGCTAATGGTAGCCAATGTGATTACGACGATGCCAAGTGCGTTTGAGAAAATCCAGTTGAGCAATGGAATTTGAGAATAGTAAGCGCTTAAAAAAACCAAAATACCGGTTGCAACAACATATATCGCAGTTTCCCGCGCTTTCTTCACCATAACGGACAATGCATCACTAAAACGGGCTTCGTGCAAAGAAAATAGTGAGGCTAGATAAGCACACAACGAAACCGTAAAAAAACCGACAGATATTCCGAAAGGATTGAGCCAACTGAAGATATAAAGACCTAAAAAATCTTTGGCTTCCGTGTCAATAGAACCGGAAATCGTGGCTGCAGCAATAATCCCTAAAAAGAAAGGCGTTAGCAGGCTGGCGTAGTAGAAGATCTGAGTGTATATATTTTGCCAGCCGTCATCCACTGCATCGTAATTCCTGAAGGTAAATGCAGTTCCTCTGGCAATAATGCCAATTAGCATCAGAACAACAGGAATATGCAGATAGGTAGAAACAGTAGTATAAATGGTCGGAAATCCAACAAATAAAATCACAACAGCAATTATCAGCCACATATGATTGGCTTCCCAAATCGGTGCAATTGATTTGGACATAATCTTTTTCGTTTTTTCACGATAAGTTTTTTTAGAGAACAGTTCAATAATTCCTGCCCCGAAATCGGCCCCGCCGGTAATGACGTAAAGACAGATTGAAATCCAAAGAAATGCAATGACAACGTAAATCATAATGTTTTGTTTTTGGGATTATAATTCGGGTCTGTCGGATCATACAGTTTCGGAACCATTTTGATTTGTCTCAAAAGTAAAAAGATGATAATCAATGACAACGATATAAAAACCAATGTGAAGAAATAAAATGAGTACTGGATTCCCGGCATCGGTGTAACGGCATCTATGGTTTTCATAATACCATAAATGATCCACGGCTGTCTCCCGACTTCTGTAACAGTCCAGCCGGCTTCCAAAGCGATGTAACCGAACGGAATTGCTGCAACGAACATTTTCAAATACCAGCTTTTATCCAGCCATTCCCGTTTCCAGAAATTAGCGATGAGGTATATCAAGCCAATAATCATCATTATACTTCCGAAAAAAATCATAATCTGAAAGGCATAATGTACCACAGCCACCGGTGGCCAGTGATCCTTGGGGAAATCCTTCAGTCCTTTTACCTCTGCATCAAAATCACCCCAGGCGAGAAAGCTCAATAGTTTCGGAACTTTTATGGCATATTTTATCTGTTCATTCTCTTCATCCGGGATTCCCCCGATGACGAAACTGGCGCCTTTTTCTGTTTCAAAATGCGCTTCCATCGCGGCCAGTTTTACAGGTTGTCTTTTGGCGACAGACTTTGCAGCAATATCTCCGCTGATGGGCGCCAGAAGCGCACCTATAATAGCAAAACCTGCGGAGATCCTGAATGCTTTGTTATGAAAACTGACATTTCTTTTCTTTAAAACCATTAAAGCGTGAATACCCGCTACCGCAAATCCTGTTGCCGCAAAAGCAGCCACGGTCATATGAAAAGCCTGCGGAAACCAGGCATCATTAAACATCGCTTTAATCGGGTCAATGTTCACGTATTTTCCATTAACATAATCAAAACCAGCCGGACTGTTCATCCACGCATTGGCGGCTACTACCAGGATTCCGGACGCTAATCCGCTTACGCCAACCACCACACCGCAAAACCAATGAAACCACTTATTGAACTTTTCCCAGCCGTAAAGAAAAAATCCAATGGCAATCGCTTCTATGAAAAAAGCAGTGCCTTCTAGGGAAAAGGGCATTCCGAAAATCGGGCCGGCATGTTCCATAAATCTGGGCCAGAGTAATCCTAATTCAAAGGATAACATCGTTCCGGAAACAGCACCTGTTGCAAACAGAATGGCGACACCTTTGCTCCAGGCTTTGGTGAGCCCTTTATAAACCTCATCTTTTGTTTTAAGGTATTTGTAATGAGAAAAAGAAAACAAAAACGGCATTACCATTCCCACACAGGAAAATATGATGTGGAAGCCCAATGAAACGGCCATCTGAGATCGGGCAGCCAGAAAATCATCCATAATTTCTATTTTATTGTAAAGTTAGGATTTAATGATGTTACAATCACATATAAGAAGAAGAGAAATATCATATTCGTAATGACTTTGGGATGATATTTTTCACTAATTCTGAAAACAAAAAAATCCTGAAATTTTTCAGGATTTTAAATATTATTTTGATGATTTCAGAGATCTGATTCCCATTTCATAAAGTGCAAAACTGAGCAGGTCAGCATTTTCACCAATGATCTGTTCTGTAGATCTTCCTGCACCATGACCTGCATTTTTTTCAATTCTGAGTAATATCGGATTGCTGCAAGCTTGCTTTTCCTGTAGCTCTGCCCCGAATTTGAAGGAGTGTGCAGGAACCACACGATCATCATGATCACTCGTGATAATCATAGTAGAAGGGTAGCAGGTTCCGGCTTTTACATTGTGAACAGGTGAATAAGACTTGAGGTATTCGAACATTTCCTTGCTGTCTTCAGCGGTTCCGTAATCATAGGACCAGCCCGCTCCGGCTGTGAATTTATTATACCTAAGCATATCCAGAACGCCTACTCCGGGGAAAGTCACTTTTGCCAGATCCGGTCGCATCGTCATCGTCGCACCCACTAGCAAACCACCGTTGGAACGGCCTGAGAGCGCCATATATTCTTTGGATGTGTAACCTTTTGCCTGCAGATATTCGCCGGCAGCGATGAAATCTTCAAACACAGTTTTCTTTTGCTGTTTTGTACCCGCATCGTGCCATTTCTTTCCATATTCTCCTCCTCCTCGGATATTTGGGACGGCATAGATTCCGCCATTTTCCATCCAGATCGCATTCACAACCGAGAATGCAGGCTGAAGGCTGATGTTGAAACCACCATAAGAATATAAAATCGTTGGATTTTTACCATCCAGCTTTGTTCCTTTCTTGTAGTTAATCATCATCGGAATTTTTGTGCCATCTTTCGAAGTGTAAAAAACCTGTTCAGACACATAATCTTCCGGGCTAAATTTTACTTTGGGCTTCTGATAGATCTCCGATTTTCCTGACGCTACATTATACTTGTAAATAGTTCCCGGCGTAATATAGTTGGTAAATGAGTAATAGATATCTTTATCCTCTTTTTTGCCACCAAATCCAGAAACTGTTCCTTTGCCTGGTAATGCAATTTCTCTTACCATTTTCCCCGTTTTGTCAAATTGCTTCACAAGGCTGATGGCATCTTTCATATATTTTCCGAAGAAGTAACCGCCAGCTTCGGAAACGCTGAGTACATTCTCCGTTTCCGGGATTACATCTTTCCAGTTTTCCGGGCTTGGATTTTTGATGCTTACTTTCACAAGCCTCATATTCGGAGCATCTTTATCGGTGAAGATGAAAAGATCATCACCTTGCGTGTCTACAATATCAGCATTGATGTCAAAACCTTTGTTGATTTGCACAAAATCGCCACCGTTTTTCAGATCTTTTATATAAAGTTCGTTTCCGTTGGTTGCATTGGCCGCAGAGATGATGAGAAATCTCTGATCTTCTGAAACACCTGCAGACAGATATCTTCTGGGTGTTTTTTCGCCGCCGAAAATCAGCTGGTCTTCGGATTGTTTTGTGCCCAGTTTATGGAAATAAACCTTGTGTTTATCCGTCATTCCGGAAAGTACGGTTCCTTCTTTTGGTTTGTCATAGCTGGAGTAGTAGAAACCTTCATCACCTTTCCAAGCAATGCCACTGAATTTCACATCAACAATCGTCTCATCTATTTTTTTGTTAGAAATAGCATCGATAATGATGATTTTATTCCAGTCGCTTCCGCCTTCAGAAATAGAGTAGGCGGCAAGGTTTCCTTTTTTGTTGAACGACAGGTTGGAAAGTGAGGTAGTGCCTTTCTCAGAAAACGTATTAGGATCCAGGAAAACCTCGACTTTTTTGGTTTTGTTATTGGTTCTGTAAAGTACCGATTGTGCTTGTAACCCGTTATTTTTGTAATAATAATTATAATCACCTTCTTTGAACGGTGCTCCTATTTTTTCATAGTTCCAGATGTCCCGCAACTGATTCTTAATGGTTTCTCTGAAAGGGATTTTGGAGAGATAGTTCTGGCTGTAAGCCACCTCTTCGTCCACCCATTTTTTTGTAGCTTCGGAATCATTTTCCAGATCCCGGAAAGGATCTGCGACCGGTGTCCCGAAATAATTGTCTGTTTGATTGCCTTTCTGGGCTTTTGGGTAATTGGGTTTTGCCATAGACTGTGCATTGACTCCTGTGTAGAAAAGGACTGCAGCTGCAGTCAGGATTGAGAATCGTTTCATTTTTATTTTTTGATGGTTTTCAAAATTAATGAAAATTCTCTCCATAGCTGTGATAAAGAGGGATAAAAATATTTGAGCGGAAGGTTATTTTACTTTGGCGGAAGGCTTAGTTTACTTTTCTGTTTAGCTTATTTAGTAAAAATCCCATCACTAAATTTGAAACACCTGTTATGACTCTCAATCATTTAAGCTATCTTTTTTCTACGAAAAAAAAACCGATGGTAGATTATCTACCATCGGTTATTTGATTTAATAATTTTTATTTTAATTGATTATCAGAAAGTTAGCAACATAATATTAGTTCATCACTAAGTTTGATACGTTACCGCTCTTAAAAACCCTTTTAATGACAAAAAAGGCTGCCCATCTTGGACAGCCTCATTATAATTATTGCAATGATTTTTTTAATCAACAACAAAATTATTTTTAAATACTTTTCGTTTAAGAAGGAACTCAAATAAACGAGGAAAGTGAATTATCAAAATTAGTTTTATTAAGTTACTTTTTTGTTTTGTGAAATTTTCAATAACATAACTATTCACAGAGTATAAATTAATTATTTTGTGTGATTCAAATTGATTTTTTATAAAATTCTCAACATAATCGCTATGCCCTATCCTCTTTTGAGAGAGTGATTGACCATTAAAAAGCTTCCTGTACCTACAAAATGGTGTAGGCAAATATTTGAAGCGATATCCGGCATATGCTATTCTTGCAAAAAAGTCTTTATCCTCCGAATATGATAAATCCTCATTAAAAAGGATTTTTTCTACAATGGATTTGCGAAATAATGTACAGGAGGGCGTAAGAAAATTGCTTATGTATAATAATCTAAACAACGAAAACTCCCTTTTTTTTGCGATATATTTTGTATCTCCAAAAAAAGGAACATCACAATACAAAAGATCATAATTTTTATTATTTTCTAAAAAGATAATTGCATTGTTTATTTCTTTTAATAAAAGATCGTCAGAATCTAAACAAATGACATATTCTCCGCCAGCATTTTTTAAGCCTACGTTTCTTGCAGAAGAAACACCTCCGTTTTCTTTATGGATAATCTTGGTAAGCCCGTCCTTATAATTATTCAAAAAGGAAACAACATCTGAGTCTGTTGAGCCATCATTAACAATTATCACTTCATATAAGCTCTTTATATTAGATGCTTTTACACTTTCCAGACATTCAGTAAGAAAAGAAAGTGGAGTGTTGTAAACAGGCATTATTATTGACAATTTCATTTCCAATATATTTGTAAGGCAACAGCCAAGTAATATTTTGGCTGGCGCTGAAGTTATTCTTTAATAATTTTGATTAGTTCTTTTGCATCATTTATCCTAATAAAATAAATACCAGATGTTAAAGATTGAAGATTTGCTTGCTTATCATCAAATTTACCTTCCTTCACTATTTGACCTGCTGTATTATAGATTTGATAGAAATAGACTTTAATATCTTTCACATCTATATACAATTTATCTTTCACGGGTATAGGATAGAAACGTAATTTTTCGTCCTCAATATGAGAGGCTATTTCAGCTTTGGTAAAAATACTTTTAGCCATTACTCCGGTGTTTGGTAATACTGGTATTGTAGGTATTGGACCGCGTTCTGATCCTACGTCTGTGTCTTCCTGCTTTACACATCTACAATTCATAGCAGAATATGGATCAAGATCAGTATTTGATATTTGCATCCTTCCAAATCTGTCAAAGCCGAGATAGCTACCTCTTCCGTAAAAATTTGTTGATAAAGATGAATACCAAATTCCCGACAAAGATTTAATGTTGTACAAGCTAAGACTATGATTGATTGCAAAGTCATTATATAAAACACTACGTTGCCCTCTAATATAACCTTTTGGATAGCTTCCCACTTTATAGGAAGTGTCATTAAAAATAAATCCTTTTGTTGTTCCCCATCCTGCAGTTGTTACAATTTTACCGTAATACCCTTGATCTGTATTCCCCAGAGTTGTATTAGTTGTTTCATCATTGTTTTTGAAGCTCCAAGGCGAATTTTTTTTACCGCTACCTGTAAGACCGGAAATAGGATCTGGAATTCTCCACCCTTTTGGACACGGGTCAAATACTGACTTTTTAGCTCCCCAACCCCATCTCTCCGAATAGAGATTAGAGTGCTGGTTATCAAATAACCAATCGGCACCGTTAGTGTACACGGGATTTGTAGAATTAGGGAAAGGACTAAAAGCAGCATCAGGTTTCATGAATCTTAACGGATTCTCCACAGAATATTTCAGAATCTTGGAAACTTTTATATCAATTTTATCTGTAGCGGATATACTACTCTTGTATGTGCTATAAGATACTGGATATGAAGTGTCATAACTGGAAGATGTAAGTGTTGTATATGTAACAACTCCCGTTGTGGGATTGGTGTTTCCAAGATATATTGAATAACCAGATCCAGAAGGATATAAGAAAACAGGTATCGGATCTTTTCTTCCCCATTGATAATGTAACCCTTGAGAGTTGTTAATTAAATTCATTTCAGCAGTTGTAGGTGCGGTGATATTTACAACATTAGGGAAAGCATCTATAGCTCCCAGATTACGATCCATAAATTTTGTTTTCATTACGTTTCCGTAATTGGTATAGTTTACATAATTATCTGTTTGTATTGGTGTGTCATTGACATAAGACAAAGAGTCTACAGGTGTATTGCTAACCCACACATGCCAGCTCCAATATATAGGATTGCTTGTGTTGCCATTATGTAAAGTAATTATTGCATTGCCAACTTTATTAGGAGCAATTTTCACAACAATTTTTGTGTTAGTAATCTGAGACAAAGAAGATGGGTTAGGATTTTCAACTATTACATTAGTAACAAGATCATTTCTGTCAGACCACAGAACATTTGCTTTTAAATTGTTATAATAAGCTGGTTCTAAAATAACGGGGTTATTAAGAATCTGGCTTTGCACAGCAAAGGCCTTAGTCACGGGAATTTTGATTTCTGCAACGGAATTCTTTGTAATAAGATATGCATTAGGGTCATCAAGCCCTTCAGTATATTTTATTGTTTCTAATGGAATGAAATCTGTTTTGAAATTATAGCTGTTTTTCTCAAACAACGGATCTTTGATACATCTGCAACCCATTGCCTTGTTTGTTGTGAAATTATAGACAGGTATATAGTTATATAAACCGAAGATATTGTTGTAGTTTGCGTCTGGTTTATAATTATTTATTATTTGTCCAGCATCAGGTATTAACCTTAATGCTCTAGCGCTGGTTGACCACGCAAGATTGTTTTGATCCCACATCGTCATGGTTGCGGTCCAAAGATAAGTCTCATGTCCATCGCTATATTGACCTCCGTGATCTCTTCTGTCTATCATGCCAGTTCCTGGAAATACACCTAGATTGTAACCACCTACATTACTCATATCAAAACCAAATTGTGGATAAACTTTTATTCCCTTTAGGTAATCTGGTAAAGATGACTGCATTGGTTTGATATTAGATATTCCTTGTCCACCAGAATATACAGTACTGCCATTTATGTTTTGTCTTACACCGTAAGGAGAATAATCCGTTCGCACATTATTAGTAGTATGTGCTACTAAAAATGAAGGAATACGCCATCCGTTCGGACAAGGATCATAAGATGACTTATTTCTATATGGTTTTGCACTAGCTGGGTCGTTATAATTTTGTAGTATATCACTATCAACAGAGCCTTTAGAATTATCCGACCATAAATCTACCTTACTTAGTTCATAAGTCTGTAACCCGGGGACACTTCCAAACCAGTTGACGTCATAATATACTCCATTGATTGTGGCATAGTTTGCCTGGTTACTTGTGTTATCTTGATTTACATATATGAGACTGAGAGGATTTTTCACCGATAGCCTTATATTATCTTTTACATTACCTGTAGATTGGCTTACATATTTAGTTAAGTCATCTATTTTTTTGTAGCCAGCCGTCTGGCTTTGTGCCTGACGATGAATCACATTTCCTACTGTTCCAGAAATTTCATAAAATCCATTTCCTTTTGTTACTAATGGAGGTATTGGATCTTTTCTGCCCCATTGATATAATAACCCTCCGTTTTTGTTCCACCCGATACCTGTTAATGTATTTCCTACTGCGCCGAGGTTTCTATCCATCCAGCCCCAGTCACCTCCTGCTATATCTTCAATATTACCATTAGAAAGCTCTCTTTTCATATTGTCGTAGCTTTTATATGTTGTTCCATTTGTTGGGTCATCTGTTGCCCAAACGTGCCAAGACCAATATATCTCATCTGAAGAAGTTCCGCTATTCCCGACTCTAAAAGCAACTACAGCATTCCCTTTTTTAATTTTGTCTATTTTAACCTTAATTCTTGAAGTTTCATTAATTTGATTTTTTCCAATAACCTGATTATTAATATCTACAAAGTCGAGTTGGTAATTTTCTTTACTTTTTAATAATCCCATGGTGTCTTCCCACAAAACATCGGCGGAAATTATACCATTTGGAATACTAGAGCTTCCCATATATTTACCCTTACTCCACATCGCAAATGCTTTTTTAATCGGTATAAATATTCCATCAACATCATTTTTTTTATCATCCTTACCGGTAAAAATATAACTATTCGGTGCTAAGGTCCAGTCAAGAACATTGATCGTACCCTCAACGGATGCGGTTCCACAGTTGCCAGTAGCTTGGATGGTATATTTATAGGAGCCGCCAACAGAAGATGTACCAGATATAGTTATTGTATTGCCGTTTATTACGGAATTGACACCATCTGGTAAACCTGTAACAATTGCGTTTGTTAAACCAGAACTTAATGTATAACTTATATTCTGAATCGATAAGCCTAGGTCAATACTTTGATTGTTAGTACCACTTGGTGATGTTAAAGCAATACCTGAAGAAGGATTAACAACTACGTCTATTTTTGCACGTGCACCTTCGCAGCCATTTATTGTTTGGCTTACATAATAAGAAGTAGTCCCCGCAGATGCTGTAACAGGAGTTGGAGGAGAGCTGCTCCCAGTTCCTCCTGTCTCTGCATTATACCACAATAATCCACTTCCTACAGCAGATAATGAAGATGCCGCTGCATTTTGACAGTAAGTGACTGGTGTAGTCACTTGTGGCAATGAAGGCATAGCATTTACAATTACATCAATCTTAGCTCGAGAGCTTTCGCAGCTATTAGTCTGGCTAACATAATACGAAACAGTGCCTACCGTTGTGGTAGATGGGGTAGGAGGAGTAGTGCTGCCTATGCCACCTGTAGGTGTAGTATACCACAGTAAATTTGAGCCGGTAGCATTCAATGGTAAAGACTGGGAGTTTTGACAATAGGTAACCGGAGAAACAACAGTTGGCAGGCTTGTTGTGCAAGAAGGAACATCATACAATACATTTGCATTTACATCAACCGAAGGTCTTACACTATTGTTGTTGCAGTACAGTTTTACTTTTATATAATAATCACCTGATGTTACATTGTAATTGTTTACAGCAGGACTGCGACTATTTAACCAACCTTTTGCGCCATCACTCATATAAGTTGTCGCAGTAATTTGCGTTTCTGTCTCCGTGCCATCAGTATTTTTTTTAACTAAAAAAGTCCAATTTCTAACAAAAGAAAGGCTTCTAAGATTTAGTAAACCACTTGTACCAGCTGGGATAGTGAAATTTTTGCTTTTCAGATAATAATATTGATCTGTGCTATAATAGCCGTTAGTGCTTATCCACATACTGTTTTGTCCATTACCAAGATCTGCATAGCTCCATCCTGTATAGGTTATTCGGGTATTTGATTGTAATGTAGTGCCGTCTGGCTTAGTTAGTAGCCAATCACTATCAGCCATATCAATAGGCATCAATGTGCCATCATCATTTCTTCCTGTAGAAAGGTCTACAGAAACCTGTTGTGCATTTGCAAAAAAGCAGTAATACACTAACAAAATTAAAATTTTTTTCATGCATTGTTGTTTTTACAAATTAGAATAGTTTATAAATTTATCTTAAAAGAAGTTTCCATTTGTCTATAATTTCACTTTTTTTCCATTTATCAGCCTCTTTATGAGACTTTTTTATTAATCCTTCTAACAAGAATGGATCATCTATGAGGGTTTGTAAGATAGTTCTGAAGGCAGGCTTGTCTTTAAGAGGTATAAGAAAACCATTATTTTCAGTGATGATTTCCGCTGGCCCTGTGGGGCAATCGTAGCTCAATAGTACATTCCCGCAAAACATCGCTTCAATGAGTGTAGTAGGTAATCCTTCAAACAAAGAAGTCATACAAAATATTTTGGATTCTTTATAAAGTTGAAACATTTTATCAGGAGACAGACTCCCCGCAAATTTAACTTTATCAATTTTCAGCTGTCTAGCGTATGCTATCAACTCTTTTTCCTGTATACCCGTTCCGGCTATAGTCACAGTCCAATCTTCTGGTAATACTATATCTTTAATAATATCTAAAAAATCTTTTACATTTTTCTCAGGGTCGAGTCTACTTGCTACTAAAATATTATTGTTTTTTTCGTTAATATTTAAAACATAGTTCTCAAATTGATCACCTATAATATTGGGGATTTTAATACTATATGGGTTTAATTTTTTATAGTATTCTAAAGAAGACTCTGTTAGACAGACAATTCCTTTAAGTTTTTTATACCTGTGTCGGAGTAAATTATAATATATTAAACCTCCAGTTTTGTAATTTATATGTTCCCACGCTATAGTTTTATGAGCACATTCCGTAAAGGTGAGATAGGTTGCAAGTTTATACCAACAGGGAATGATGATATCATAATGATTCTCGTTTTTTGAAATCCAGTCTTGTAGTAACAAAAACACTCCCCAGTCGTAGAGATTATGCAATAAGTTATTAAGTATCCCTTTAACCCGAAAGGTGGATTTAATTTTTTTTGCACGTTCAAATTGAGGCGTAGCAAAAGAATCTATATATATTTTTTCAACCCGGTCATCAATAGGAAAAAAATCCTGATGTGGAGTCATTAAAAACAAAATAGTTACATCATATCCATCTTCTATAAGATTTTTTGTAAGATTTGAAATTGATTTTGATATGCCGTTTTGTTTAATGTTTTGATAGTAAATTAATAATATTTTTTTCTTCAATTGTGTTGTTTCTTCAAAAGTAATAAAAAAATTAATTGCGTACAGTTTTATTTTATCTTTTATACATTTTTAGTTGCAAATAATTATATTTGCAATAAAATTTAAAATGATGAATACAGAAGAAATATTGCAGATTGTCCTAGAAACAGTTAAGAAATTTTCTGATAACAATGGAATTGAGATTGAAGGAGAAGTTTCGCCTCTTCAAAGACTTATTGGTAAGAGTGGTATTTTTGATTCTATGGATTTAGTAAACTTTTTAGTAGATCTGGAAGAAGTTTTAGAAGAAAAGTATGACAAGTCATTTAGCTTACAGGATGAGAGAGCTATGTCGCGTAGCCATAGTCCGTTTATGAATCCGGAAGAACTTTCTAAATTCATAGTTGAGCTGAATACTTATGAATAAAACAATTTTCATTACGGGCAACAGAAAGGGAATTGGACAACATTTAACAAATTACTATTTAGAAAAAGGTTATAATGTTTTAGGATGCAGCAGAACTGCATTAGATTTAGTGCACACCAATTACAGGCATTTTATCTGCGACGTCACAGATGAAAAAAATGTTAAAGAAACTATAAGGCTCGCAAAAAATGTTTTTGGAGGTATTGATGTTTTGATTAATAATGCAGGTATTGCTTCAATGAATCATTCGATTCTAACTCCAGGTTCCACCGTAAAAAAAGTTTTCGAAACTAATTTTTTTGGTAGCTTTTATTTTGCTCGGGAATGTGCAAAGACTATGAAGAGTAAGGGTGGAAGGATCATAAACTTTTCTACAGTTGCAGTTCCCATGAATCTTGAAGGTGAATTGATCTATGCCTCTTCAAAATCTGCAGTAGAAAAAATGACAAAAATAATGGCTCGGGAAGTTGCCGATTTTAAAATTACGGTAAATGCAATCGGCCCCTCTCCAATTTTTACAGATCTTATAAAAGTTGTTCCAAAGGATAAAGTACAAGAACTGCTTTATAAACAAGCGATTCATAGATTGGGAAATTTTGAAGACGTAGAAAATGTTTTAGATTTTTTTATTTCTGACAAAAGCGATTTTATTACTGGGCAAATAATATATTTAGGTGGCTTATGAAAATTTCTGATTTTAAGAATCATAGAGGTGTAGCGATTATTGAGAGTAACTCTGAGTATACTTACCAAGATTTAGCACAAAGAATTGATGAGTTAAGCATTGAACTTACAAAATTGATAGAAAATGATGATGTGATATGTATAAACTCGGATT
>RRZU010955839.1_pt1 | contig 20708 bp, 16 predicted proteins | sample 2165561 | NCBI WGS metagenome assembly RRZU01 (sample SAMN10456909, study PRJNA506462) | wastewater metagenome | isolation source: wastewater sludge | place: USA: Moscow, Idaho | reverse complement strand
CGGATTCCGCGGTGGCCAGCCTCGCCGGGACGATGAGCGTCCGCAGCGTCAGGAACGTGGCTCCTACGGTTCCCGCCCGTCCTTCGGCGGCTCGCGTGACGCCGACCGTCCGCAGCGCGACGAGCGCGGCTCCTACGGTTCGCGTCCCTCCTTCGGCGCAGACCGCCGCGACGATCGGCCCCAGGGCAACGATCGGCCCCGGCGCAACGAGCGTCCCCGTGGGGCGAGCGACGCGTCACGGCGTGACGAGCGGCCGGCCAGCGGCGAGCGTCGCCCCTCCAGCTACGACCGTCGCCCTGCCCACCGCGAAGGGCGCCCGCCAGCCGGAGACTACCGGCCGCGCACGTCCGACCGCGCAGAGTCCCGCGGCTACGAGGGCGCCGGTACGCGTCGACGTGAGGACCGCCCGGACACCCGTCAGCGGCCTGAGCGCAACGACCACGCGAACCGTCCGCCGCGTGATGACCGGCCGCGTGATGCAGCCGGCGACGCTCCCCGTCACGGCCCCGTGCTGCCCGATGACGTCTCGTTCAGCGAGCTCGACCGGGACGCCCGCGGTCGCCTGCGCACCCTGAGCAAGGACAACGCCGAGGACGTCGGTCGGCACCTTGTCATGGTCGCCCGCCTGATCGACACGGACCCGGAGCTTGCCTACGAGCACGCGCAGGAGGCCGTCCGCCGTGGTGGACGTGTCGACATCGTCCGCGAGGCCGCAGGCCTCGCCGCCTACCGCACCGGCCGCTACGCCGAGGCCCTCCGCGAGCTGCGCACCGTGCGTCGGCTCAACGGCTCGTCCGAGCACCTGCCAGTCATGGCCGACTGCGAACGCGGGCTCGAGCGCCCTGAGCGCGCCATCGCCCTCGCGGCCTCGCCCGAGGCCGAGACGCTCGACGCGTCGGCCAAGGTTGAGCTCGCGATCGTCGTCAGCGGCGCGCGGGGAGACCTGGGCGAGCTGGACGCGGCCCTCGCGGTGCTCGACCAGATCGAGATCCCGCGCGGCGAGCGCCTCCTCGAGGCGCGCGTCGCCGTGGCACGGTCCCTCGTGCACGAGGCTGCAGGCCGCGAGAGCGATGCTGCAGCTGCTCTCGTCCGCTTCACCGACGACGAGATCCGCGCCGCGAGCGGCGAGGTCGACGAGGAGGACGACGTCGTCGTCTACGACCTCAGCGAGGAGCTCATCCCCGAGCCTCAGGTCGTTGAGCACGCGGTCGAGGAAGCAGATGCCGCGACCGAGACGGCCGCCGCCGCCGACACGTCGGACGAGCCCGAGGGCACGGCGTCGCACGACGCCGAGACCGCCGGGCCGTCTGACGCCGCGACAGACGAGGAGCAGGACGACACGTCGGCGACTGACGCTGCCGTCGACCGCGAGGAGGGTGAGAAGTGACCGCAGCCGGCCTCATCGGGACCGACCTGCCGCGTGCCGAGGCGTATGACCTCGCGCTCATCGACCTCGACGGTGTCGCCTACCGTGGCCCGCTGCCGATCGACCACGCCGCGGACGGCCTCACGTCGGCGCGGGAACGCGGGCTCCGTCTCGTCTACGTGACGAACAACGCGTCGCGCGAGCCCGAGTCGGTCGCTGACCAGCTCACGACGCTCGGGATCCCGACCCAGCCCGACGAGGTCATGACCGCGGCCCAGGCCGCGGCCAAGGTGCTCGAGACGCGTCTCGCCCCCGGGGCGAAGGTGCTCGTCATCGGTGGCGCCGGCCTGCGCACCGCCGTGACGATCTCGGGCTTCACGATCGTCGGCTCAGCCGACGACGAGCCTGACGCGGTCGTCCAGGGCTTCGCACCCGAGCTCGGCTGGGCCGACCTCGCCGAGGCGGCCTACGCCGTCGGGCGCGGGGCCTGGTACGTCGCGAGCAACCTCGACCTCTCCCTGCCGACCGCCCGTGGCTACGCCCCGGGCAACGGTTCGCTCGTGGGGGCCGTCGTCAACGCGACCGGAGTGACGCCCGACAGTGCTGGCAAGCCGTCCCCGCGGATGTACGAGCTCGCGGTCGAGCGGGCGGGCGCCGAGCGCGTGCTCGTCGTCGGCGACCGTCTCGACACGGACCTCGCCGGTGCGCGGGCCGGGGGATACCCCGGGCTGCACGTCCTGACAGGCGTCAACACCGCTCGCGACGACGTGCTCGCCGAGCCGCACCTGCGTCCGCACCTCATCGGTGAGGACCTTCGTGCGCTGCTCGTGGCGCACCCCGAACCCCGTCTCGAGGGCGGCTGGTGGGTCAGCCGCGGCGCGGCAGCCCGCGTCAACGACGGACGACTCGAGCTCGACGAGACGCAGCTCTCGACCGACGCGGACCCCGTCGACATCGTGCGCGCCGCATGCGCCGCGGCATGGGACAGCGCCGACTCCGGGGCCGGAGCCGTCGATCCCGCGTCCGTCCCGGAGTTCGCGGTCGGGGACCACTGACCCGCCTGTCCCCAACCATTGGCGCCGCAGTCCCGGACCCACACGTCCGGGGCTGCGGCGTCGCCATGCCAGGCAGCCGGGCTAACCTGGGTGAGGCCTTCTCGTGGGCCGCCGCGCCGACGATCCGACAGGAGGACCATGCAGGACAGCCGCACCGGTGACGCCGAGGTCGACCGCATGCTCGAGCGCCTCGACGGTCTGACCGCGCATCCCGTCGTCGAACACGTCCAGGTCGTCGAGCAGGTGCACCGGGAGCTCGAGGCTCACCTCGCCGGGCAGGACGAGGGCTGAGATGACCTCAGGCGCCCATCGCGTCGACGTCGCCCTCGTCGCGCGCGGGCTCGTCCGATCACGCACGCTCGCCGCGCACGCCGTGCGCGACGGCCGCGTCCTCGCTGACGGCGTCGCCGTCACCCGGCCTTCTCACCCGGTCGACGACACCACGTCTCTCGTCCTGCTCCCAGGCGACGTCGACCGGTACGTCTCGCGCGCCGGGCACAAGCTCGCCGGAGCACTCGACGCGATCGACGCCCTCGCCGACCACGTCCTCCCGTGCCCGCGTCCCGTGATCGACGGGGCGGTCTGCCTCGATGTCGGCGCGTCGACCGGAGGGTTCACCCAGGTGCTGCTCGAGCGTGGTGCGCACCAGGTGGTCGCACTCGACGTCGGCCACGACCAGCTCGACCCGACCCTGCGGGCCGACCCACGAGTCGTCGTGCGCGAGGGCGCGAACGCACGTGAGCTCACGCCGGACGAGCTTCCCGACGACGTGCAGGTCGTCGTCGGCGACCTGTCCTTCATCTCGCTGACGCTCATCCTCCCGGCACTCCGTGCCTCCGCGCCCGCAGCCGACCTGCTGCTCATGGTCAAGCCGCAGTTCGAGGTGGGTCGCGAGAGGCTCGGTCGCGGCGGCGTCGTCCGCGACCCCGAGCTGCACGTCACCGCTGTGCTCGACGTCGTGCGGTGCGCGACCGGACTCGGTGCGCCACCCGTCGCCGTCGCAGCGAGCTCGCTGCCCGGACCGAGCGGCAACCGTGAGTTCTTCTGCTGGTTCAGCCCGCACCGCCGCAGCGTCGACCCGGCGTGGACCGCCGCCGCCGTGCGTGCCGCGGTGGCAGACTCTGAGGGGCGCCACGCCTTCGTGGTCGGCGCGACGACCGACGGAGGCGACCAGTGACCAGGACCGCGATCGTGGTGACCCACGGGGGCCGGCCCGAAGCGCTCGTCGCCCTGCGGGAGGCGATGCACGAGCTCACGGCGGCAGGCTTCACGGTCGTGCTGCACGACCAGGACCTGCCGACCCCGCACGGCGACCTCGTCGGCGCCCGACGCCCGGAGACGGCCGACGCCGAGATCGTCGTCGTGCTCGGGGGAGACGGGACGATCCTGCGCGCCGCCGAGCTCACGCGCGGGACGTCGGCACCCATCCTCGGCGTCAACCTCGGCCACGTGGGATTCCTCGCCGAGAGCGAGCGTGACGACCTGCGGGACGCCGTCCAGCGCGTCGCCGCCCGGGACTACGAGGTCGAGGAACGCGGGGTCGTCGAGGTCGAGGTGCGCGCACCCGGCCACGAACGTCCCGTCATCGGCTGGGCCCTCAACGAGGCGACCGTCGAGAAGGCCGACCGGCAGCGCATGCTCGAGGTTGCGATCGAGGTCGACGGGAGGCCGTTGTCCTCGTTCGGTTGCGACGGTGTCGTCATCTCGACGGCCACCGGATCGACCGCGCACGCGTTCTCCGCCGGCGGTCCCGTCGTATGGCCTGACGTCGACGCGATGCTCCTCGTCCCGCTCGCCGCGCACGCCCTGTTCGCCCGCCCGCTCGTGGTCGGTCCGCGATCGACGTTCGCGGTCGAGATCGTGACCCGCTCCCAGTCAGGCGGCGTGCTCACCCTCGACGGTCGACGCCGGATCGACGTCGCGCCCGGCGCGCGCATCGAGGTGCGGCGCGGCTCCGACCCCGTACGTCTCGCACGGCTGAGCCACGCGCCGTTCACCGACAGGCTCGTGCGCAAGTTCTCCTTGCCGGTCGTGGGCTGGCGGGGCGGCGCGCCGCGCACCGGCTCCCAGCCCGTCATCCCGCACCACCCGAAGGACTGACAGTGCTCGAAGAGATCGTGATCGAGAACCTCGGAGTGATCAGCCGGGCCCACATCCCGCTCGCCCCGGGGCTCACGGCGATCACCGGCGAGACGGGCGCCGGCAAGACCATGCTCCTGACCGGGCTCGACCTCCTGCTCGGTGGCAAGGCCGACTCCGAACGCGTGCGCACCGGTGCCGACCGGGCTCTCGCCGAAGGGCGTTTCGTCCTCGCCCCCGGCTCGGCCGTCGCCGAACGCGTCGAGGACGCCGGGGGCGCGCTCGACGACGACGGCTCCCTCGTCGTCCTGCGCACGATCACCTCGGGGCGGTCGCGCGCACACCTCGGAGGCCGCAGCGTGCCGCAGAGCGTCCTTGCCGACCTCGCAGAAGAGCTGGTCACGGTGCACGGGCAGAGCGACCAGCTGCGCCTGCGTTCCCCGCGCCGCCAGCGCGACGCGCTCGACACCTTCGCCGGGGCGGCTCACGCCCGCGCGCTCGACGACTACCACGCGCTGTGGACCGAGCGGGGCGCCGTCGTCGAGGAGATCGACCGGCTCGCCTCCCAGCGCGACGACCGGGCACGCGAGGCGGAGCTGCTCCGCCTCGGCCTCGCCGAGGTCGAGCGGGTCGACCCGCAGCCGCATGAGGACACCGAGCTCGATGCCGAGATCGCGCGGATGAGCAACGTCGAGGACCTCCGGGCACGGACCGCGGTCGCGCACGACGCCGTCACGGGCGACGAGTTCGCGTCCGGCGAGGCACCCTCCGCCGTCGCGCTCGTCGAGCGTGCACGCCGAGAGCTCGAGGCCGCCGCCGCCCACGACCCGTCGCTCGCACGCCTCGCCGAACGCGCCGCCGAGATCGGCTTCCAGCTCGCCGAGCTCGCCGCGGACCTGTCCGGATACCTCCAGGACCTCGCCGTCGACCCTGGCCGGCTCGAAGAGGCCAACACCCGCCGCGCCCAGCTCGGCCAGCTCACCCGCAGCTATGGCAGCGACGTCGATACCGTCCTCGAGTGGGCGTCGGCCGCAGGACTGCGCCTGCTCGACCTCGAGGGCGGCGACGAGCGGCTCGCCGACCTCGCTGCCCGCCGGGACGAGATCGACGCGGCGCTCACCGAACGCGCCGCGACGATCAGCGCGACCCGACGCGAGGTCGGTGCGCGGCTCGCCGAGCTCGTCTCGGCCGAGCTCGACGGACTCGCCATGGCGGGTGCCCGGCTCGAGGTCGAGATCCGCCCCGACGAGCCCGGACCATGGGGCGCGGACGCCGTCGTCATGAGCCTGCGCCCGCACCCCGGCGCGCCTGCGAGCCCGCTCGGCAAGGGCGCCTCCGGCGGCGAGCTGTCCCGCGTCATGCTCGCGATCGAGGTCGTGCTCGCCCAGGCCGCACGCGAGGAACGCGGCGGGGGTGTCCCGACCTTCGTGTTCGACGAGGTGGACGCGGGGATCGGCGGCCGCGCCGCCCTCGAGGTGGGCCGCAGGCTCGCCGCGCTCGCCCGCTCCGCCCAGGTCGTCGTCGTCACGCACCTCGCCCAGGTCGCCGCGTACGCCGACCAGCACCTCGTCGTCACCAAGTCGACCGGCTCGGGCGGTGACGTGGTCACGCAGTCCGACGTCACCGTCGTCACGTCCGACGACCGTGTGACGGAGCTGGCCCGCATGCTCTCCGGGCAAGAGGAGTCCGACGCCGCGCGCACGCACGCCGCGGAGCTTCTCGCCGCCGCCGACATGGGATGATCTTCACGATGAAACTCACCTCCCGCAGACGACGGACCGACGTCACGACACCTGGGCTCCTTGCGCCTGTCCGCGTCGACCCCCGCACCAAGAACCTGACGAAGCGACTCCGCGCAGGCGAGATCGCGGTCATCGATCACCTGGACATCGACCGCGTCGCTGCCGAGGCGCTCGTCGCCGCGCAGCCCGCCGCGATCCTCAACGCTTCGAAGTCCATCTCAGGCCGCTACCCGAACCTCGGACCGGAGATCATCGTCGAGGCCGGCATCACGCTGATCGACGACCTCGGGCCCGACATCATGGCGCTCACCGAGGGCCAGCGCGTCCAGGTCGACGGCGCCCAGGTCCTCCACGGCGGTCACCTCGTCGCCGAAGGCGAGCTGCAGACGGCCGAGACCATCGAGGTGAGCCTCGCCGAGGCGCGCGAAGGGCTGTCCGCACAGCTCGAGGCGTTCGCTGCGAACACGATGGACTACCTGCGGCGCGAGCGAGAGCTCCTCCTCGACGGCGTCGGGGTCCCGGAGATCTCCACCAAGCTCGAAGGACGGCAGGCGCTCATCGTCGTCCGCGGCTACCACTACCGCGAGGACCTCGCGACGCTGCGCCCGTACATCCGCGAGTACCGCCCGGTACTCATCGGTGTCGACGGCGGTGCCGACGCGATCCTCGACGAGGGCTGGCGCCCGGACATCATCGTCGGCGACATGGACTCCGTCTCGGACAAGGCCCTCACGAGCGGCGCGGAGATCGTCGTGCACGCCTACCGGGACGGCAAGGCGCCCGGCCTCGAGCGCGTCGAGCGCCTCGGAGCGAAGCACGTGGTGTTCCCCGCGACCGGCACGAGCGAGGACATCGCGATGCTCCTCGCCGACGACAAGGGCGCCGACGTGATCGTGGCCGTCGGCACGCACGTCACCCTCGTCGAGTTCCTCGACAAGGGCCGCTCCGGCATGGCGTCGACCTTCCTCACCCGACTGCGCGTCGGCGGCAAGCTTGTCGACGCCAAGGGCGTCTCCCGCCTCTACCGCCAGCGGATCTCGAACGCGCAGCTGGCGATGCTCGTCGTCTCGGGCCTCGTGGCCCTCGTCGTCGCGCTCATGTCGACCGCCGCCGGGCAGACTCTCTTCGGGCTCACGGGAGCCTGGATGGACGACGTCTGGAGCTGGATCCTGGGGCTGTTCGCCTCACCCTGACCAGCCCGGCCCCACCCGCAACTCCGCTACCGACCGAGGATGAACCCCCGCCGTGATCGACTTCCGCTACCACCTCGTCTCCCTCATCTCGGTGTTCCTGGCGCTCGCCGTGGGCATCGTGCTGGGCGCAGGCCCGCTCAAGGAGGCGATCGGCGACCAGCTCACCGGCCAGGTCGAGTCCCTGCGTGCCGACAAGGAGAAGCTGCGCGCTGACCTCGACGAGGCAGCCACCGACCTCGCGCAGCGCGACGCGTTCCTCGACGCCACCGCACCGAGCCTCGTCGCAGGTTCGATCGCCGGCCGCCGCGTCGCGATCGTCGAGCTCGACTCCGCGAGCGACGAGACCGTCGCCGCGCTCTCCGAGCGTGTCGCCGCCGGCGGCGGGAAGGTGACCGCGCGGGTGCAGCTCGCGGACACGTGGACGAGCGAGGGCCAGGCCAAGTTCCGCCAGTCGCTCGCCGCCAACCTCGCCCAGTACCTCCCTGAGTCCCCAGACGGCTCGGTCGACGCGGACCTCGCGACCGCGCTCGTGCTCTCGCTCGTCCAGATCGACGCGAGCAAGCCCGACGCGTACTCCCCGGACGCGAACGTGCTCCAAGGGCTCCTCGCCGCTGGCGACCTGGTCACCTACGCGCAGCCGGACGCGGCCCCCGCGGACATGATCGTCCTGCTGACGGGTGCGGACGAGCCGAAGAGCGACGGGACGCCGAGCAGCGGCACTCAGGCCGAGACCACGCGGCTCATCCACCAGGAGCTCGCGGCCGCAGCGGTCGCCGGGTCCGAGGCCGCTGTCGTCGTCGCGACCGGCACGAGCACGGCGCTCCTCGACGCGATCGCCGAAGGAAAGACGCCGATCAGCACGGTCGCCGACGGCGCCACCACGACGGGCCAGATCACGACGGTCCTCACGCTCGCAGCCCAGGCTTCCGGGACGGTCGGGCACTACGGTCCGCAGTCCGGCGCGACCGCGGTCGCGCCCCCGGTCGTGCGGCTCGCCGAGGTCGACCGCACCGCACGCACCGCCGTCGCGCAGGAGGCCGACGGCGGAGCCGAGAACCAGGACGGAGCCGAGAACCAGGACGGCGACGCGGACGCAGGCGACGGCGCATGACGCGGCTGCGCGGCTCTGTCGCGGGCGCGCTCTCAGGTGTCACGGCACGCAACCTCGTCCGCGCGGCACTCGACGAGCAGATGCCCGGCGGGACCGCGACGTGGCTGCGCACCAACTTCCGCGGCACGCGCGTGAGCCTCATGGGCGGCCCTGCTCTCGCGTCCGGCCTCGCGGCAGGTGCGCTGACGACCGGTGTGGTCTCGCGACGCGCCCGGGTGGGGATGGCAGGCGCTATCGCGGCGCTCGCCGGGGGAGCCGCTGGGCTCAACGACGACCTGCACGAGGACACCGAGCAGCGGGACAAAGGCCTGCGCGGTCACCTCGGTGCGCTGCGCGAAGGCCGCGTCACGACAGGAGCGATGAAGATCGGCGCGATCGGTGCAGGCGCGCTCGCCGCCGCCACGCTCGTCGGCCGGGACCGCCGTCGAGCGCAGGCGTCGTCGTCCGCGACCGCGCTCGGAGACCTCGTCCTCGACTCGATCCTCGTGGCAGGTTCAGCGAACCTCGTCAACCTCTTCGACCTCCGGCCAGGGCGCGCGCTCAAGGTGGGGCTGATCGGCGCGGCGACGGTTGCCCTGGCAGGCGCTCCGGCACAGGCGGCAGCCGTCGTCGGACCCGTCGCGGCGTCTCTCCCGGCTGACCTCGCCGAGCTCGACATGCTCGGTGACAGCGGTGCGAACGCGCTCGGAGGTGTCGTCGGTGTCGGGCTGACTCAAGCGTCACGGCCAGCGCGGCTGGTCGCTGCCGCGACAGTCGTCGGCCTCACCCTCGTGTCCGAGAAGGTCAGCTTCTCCCGAGTCATCGAGCGCACCCCCGTGCTCTCCGCCCTCGACTCGTGGGGCAGACGCCCGTGAACCTGAGGTCGCGCTCGGGCCGGATCGCCACGGGCCTGGTCGGCGCGGCCGCGATGATCACGGCGATCACGCTCCTCTCGCGGATCCTCGGCTTCACCCGCTGGATGGTGCAGGCCGGCACCGTCGGCTACGGCGCCACGGGGACCGCGTACGCGTCCGCGAACGCGCTGCCCAACGTCCTGTTCGAGGTCGCCGCCGGCGGCGCTCTCGCGGGCGCCGTCGTGCCGCTGCTCGCCGCACCTCTCGCGCGAGGCGCACGCGCCGAGGTCGACCGCATCGCGTCGGCGGCGCTCACGTGGACTGCCACGATCCTCGTCCCGCTCGCGGTCCTCGTCGTGGTCCTCGCTGAGCCCCTCGTCACCGTCTTCCTCGGCTCCGGAGCGCCGAGCGCGCAGCTCGATCTCACCGCACACTTCCTCCGGGTCTTCGCCTGGCAGGTCCCGCTCTACGGACTCGGTGTCGTGCTGACCGGGGTGCTCCAGGCGCAGAAGAGGTTCTTCTGGCCCGCGTTCGTCCCGGTCCTGTCGACGCTCGTCGTCATCGGCGCCTACATCGTGTTCGGCGCCACCGCCGACGGCGCCCAGGACGACCTTGCCGCGCTCCCGGCTCGAGCCGTCGCCTGGCTCGCATGGGGCACGACCGCGGGCGTCGTCGCCCTCTCCGTCCCGCTGCTCCTGCCCACCGCGCGCGGCGGGGTGAGGCTGCGCCCCACGTGGCGCTTCCCCGAGGGCGTCGCGAGGCGCGCGCGGAAGCTTGCCGCCGCCGGGGTCGTCGCAGTCCTCGCGCAGCAGCTCTCGCTCGTCGCGACGATCTGGCTCGCGAACAACCGGGGCGGCGACGGCACCTTCGCCGTCTACCAGTACACGCAGGCCGTGTACGTCCTGCCTCACGCCGTGCTCGTCGTCCCGCTCGTCACGAGCGCCTTCCCGCGCATCGCCGACGTCGTCCGCCAGCCTGAGCGCCTCGGTCGCCTCGTGTCACTGACCACTCGCGCGGTCCTCGTGCTCGGGGCGGTCGGCGCGAGCGCCCTCGTCGCCGCAGCCCCGCAGGTCGCCACGGTGTTCTCGACCGTAGGGCACGGCGACGACCAGGTGATCGCCGCCATGGCGCCCGCCCTGAGCTGGATGGCCCCAGGGCTCGTCGGGCTCGGCGTCATGCTGCACCTGACCCGCGTGCTCTATGCGCTCGAGAGGTCACGCGCCGCAGTCCTCGCGTCGTCGGTCGGCTGGGCCGTCGGCATCGTGACCTCGGCCGTCCTGACGGTCACCGCCACGTGGGGCGGGCGAGACGCCACGGCGACCCTCGTCGCCCTCGGCATCGGTGGGTCGGTCGGGATGCTCGTCGGCGCGGTCGCCGCGATCGTCGTGCTGCGCCGCACCGCGGGAGCGGACGCATCGCGAGGGGTCGCGCGGACAGCCGGGGTGGTCGCGTGCGTGGGAGCCGCGGGCGCGGCCGCCGGGCGCGTCGTCGCCGATCTCGTCGTGGCGGCGTGGCCGGGCACCACCGGGACCGTCGTGGCAGGTGGCGTCGGTGGCTTGCTTGCCGTCGTCGTCGTCCTCGCCGGTGCGTGGGTCGTCGACCGCGGCTCGGTGCGCGAGATGCTCGGACGTCCACACGCCGCACCGGTCGCCGCCGTAGCGACGGAAGGGGAGTGACATGCGGATCTTGCAGGTGCTCGGGACGAGTGCGGGCGGGGTGATCCGGCACGTCTCCGCCGTCTCGGTCGCACTCGCGGCGCACGGGCACGACGTGCGCGTCGCAGGCCCCGCGTCGTCCCGCGGGCTGCTCCACGAGGGGCTCTCGCTCACAGCCGTCGAGATCGGCCCACGGCCCGGGCCTCGTGACCTCGCTGCGGTCCGTGCGCTGCGCGTGACCATGGCGGGAACGGACGTCGTCCACGCGCACGGGCTGCGCGCCGGTGCCTTCGCCGTGATGGCTGCGCGGACGAGACGCTCGCGGCCGCGCGTCGTCGTCACCCTCCACAACCTGCCGGTCGGCGGTCGCGCGGTGCGGACGGTCTCTGCTGTCCTCGAGCGGGTCGTCGCGCGCGGTGCCGACGTCGTCCTCGGTGTGAGCGGCGACCTCGTCGCCCGTGCCGTGACGCTGGGCGCGCGTGGCGCCGAACGGGCGCTCGTACCCGCTCCTGCCGTGCGCGCGGTCAGCGACGACGACGTCGCTGCGGTGCGAGCGGAGCTCGACGTGCCCGGCCAGCTCGTGCTCACCGTCGCGCGCCTCGCCCCTCAGAAGGGGCTCGACAAGCTGCTCGACGCCGCCGAGCATCTCGCGCGTGACGTCCCCGACGTCACGTGGTGCGTGGCGGGCGACGGCCCCCTGCTCGGCGAGACCGAGGACGAGATCCGACGTCGGTCGTTGCCGGTGCGCATGCTCGGCGCCCGCTCGGACGTCGCGGCGCTCCTGCGCGCCGCCGACGTCGTCGTGAGCACCGCCGTGTGGGAGGGCCAGCCGATCGCCGTCCAAGAGGCGCTCGGTGCAGGTGCTGCGCTCGTCGTGACCGATGCAGGAGGTACGCGCGAGGTCACGGGGGAGCACGGCGCAGTCGTCGTGCCCGTCGGCGACTCGGCCGCGCTCGCGCACGAGACGGCCGCGCTGCTCGTCGACGACACCAGACGCGCAGGTCAGGGCGACGACGCGGCCCGACGGTCCCGGGAGCTCCCCACGAGCGACGACGTCGTCGCACAGCTCCTGCGCGTCTACCGATAGCCCCGCACGGCGGACGGCCCGGCAACTGTGATGCTGCCGACGCGGCGGGTCCGGGGGCGGGCGGCCAAGTCACTGATAGAGTGGAATCCCGTGGTAGAGCATGCGAATCGACTCTCCGGGCGGTCGGAATCCACGACCCGGCACATCTTCGTGACCGGAGGCGTCGCCTCCTCACTCGGCAAGGGACTGACGGCCTCGAGCCTCGGTCGCCTCCTCCGTTCTCGCGGCCTCCGCGTGACGATGCAGAAGCTCGACCCCTACCTGAACGTCGACCCGGGAACGATGAACCCGTTCCAGCACGGCGAGGTCTTCGTCACCGAGGACGGAGCCGAGACGGACCTCGACATCGGCCACTACGAGCGGTTCCTCGACGTGCCGCTCTCGGCGAGTGCGAACGTCACGACCGGCCAGGTCTATTCGCACGTCATCGCCAAGGAGCGCCGCGGCGAGTACCTCGGCGACACCGTCCAGGTCATCCCGCACATCACCGACGAGATCAAGACGCGGATGCGGGCCCAGGCGAGCCCCGACGTCGACGTGATCATCACCGAGATCGGTGGCACCGTCGGCGACATCGAGTCCCAGCCCTTCCTCGAGGCGGCCCGCCAGGTCCGCCACGAGCTCGGCCGCGACGACTGCTTCTTCCTGCACGTCTCCCTCGTCCCGTACATCGGCCCCTCGGGTGAGCTCAAGACGAAGCCGACCCAGCACTCGGTCGCCGCGCTGCGCAGCATCGGCATCCAGCCGGACGCGATCGTCCTGCGCGCCGACCGCGACATGCCCGAGTCGATCAAGCGCAAGATCGCACTCATGTGCGACGTCGACAACGAGGCTGTCGTCACGTGCAAGGACGCGCCGAGCATCTACGACATCCCCAAGGTGCTGCACGCGGAAGGCCTCGACGCCTACGTCGTGCGTCGCCTCGGCCTGCCGTTCCACGACGTCGACTGGGACGGCTGGAGCCAGCTCCTCGAGCGTGTGCACAACCCTGAGCGTCACGTCGAGGTCGCGCTCGTCGGCAAGTACATCGACCTGCCCGACGCCTACCTCTCCGTGACCGAGGCGCTGCGTGCCGGCGGCTTCGCGAACAACGCGAAGGTCGCGATCCGTTGGGTCGCCTCCGACGAGTGCCAGACGCCCGAGGGTGCGGACCAGGCGCTCGGCGGTGCCGACGCGATCCTCGTGCCCGGTGGCTTCGGTGTCCGCGGCATCGAGGGGAAGCTCGGTGCGCTGCGCTGGGCTCGGGAGAACGGCGTGCCCACGCTCGGCATCTGCCTCGGCCTGCAGTCGATGGTCATGGAGTACGCCCGGAACGTCGTCGGCCTCGAGGGCGCCTCGTCCTCGGAGTTCTCGGACGACACCGCGCACCCCGTCGTCGCGACGATGGAAGAGCAGCAGGCGTTCGTCGACGGCGCTGGCGACCTCGGCGGGACGATGCGCCTCGGCGCCTACGACGCCGTCCTGACACCTGGATCGGTCATCGCGGGGGTCTACGGGAGCACGCACGTCTCCGAGCGTCACCGCCACCGCTACGAGGTCAACAACGCATACCGTGCTCAGCTCGAGGAGGCCGGCCTGGTCTTCTCGGGGACGTCGCCCGACGGCACGCTCGTCGAGTTCGTCGAGCTTCCCGCGGACGTGCACCCGTACTACGTCTCGACGCAGGCCCACCCCGAGTTCAAGTCGCGACCGACCAAGGCTCACCCGCTGTTCGCCGGCCTGATCGCCGCAGCCGTGGCCCAGCAGGACTCATGACCGACCCCATCTTCGACCGCGTCGCCCCACGCCCCGTCGTCGACCGCAGCGCGGTCCACGACGGGGTCGTGTGGGACGTCGTGAGCGAAGACGTCGACCTCGGCGAGGCCGGGGTCGTCACCCGTGAGTGGGTCGACCACCCCGGGGCCGTCGCGACGATCGCGATGGACGACGAGGGCCGCGTCCTGCTGCTGCGCCAGTACCGCCACCCGGTGCGACGCGAGCTGTGGGAACCTCCCGCCGGCCTCCTGGACGTCACGGCAGAGGATGCCTGCGTCGCCGCGCAGCGTGAGCTCGCGGAGGAGGCGGACCTGCGCGCCACGACCTGGCACGTGCTGGCCGACTACTTCACGACGCCGGGCGGCAACAACGAGGCGTTGCGCGTCTTCCTGGCCCGGGGCCTGAGCCCCGTGCCCGAGTCCGAGCGCCACGTCCGCGAGGACGAGGAGATGGACATGGTGCCGCACTGGCTGCCGTGGGAGGAGGCCGTCGAGTCGGTGCTCGCCGGTCGCCTGCACAACCCGTCGACCGTCGTCGGGGTCTTGGCTCTCGCCGCCGCGATGAACCAGGGCCTCGAGACGCTCAGGCCGGGCGACGCGCCGTGGCCTGAGCGGCGCGACGGAGTCCCCCCTGGCCGGCGAGGCCGCGGAGCGTGACGACGCACCCATGACGGACGAGGAGAGGGGCGGACCGATGGTCCGCCCCTCTCCTCGTCTGTGGCCGGAGGCTCAGCGCCCGGACGACACCCTCGCCGCCACGGTCACGAGTCGCGTTCGTCAGACCGGGTGCGGGTCGACAGGACGAGGTTCGCGGCAGCCGCGGTCGACAGGGCAGCGCCCAGCATGTGCAGCAGCACGAGAGCGATCGGCAGGTCGGTGAAGTACTGCGCGTAGCCGATGACTGCCTGCAGCGCGATGACCACGCCGACGAGGATCAGCGCGCGACGGGGGCGCTCCGTGTCGGCCGTGCCGCGGGAGGCCCGCACGACGAGCGCGGCCAGCACGACGACGGACGCGATGTAGATCCAGACGCTCACGCCGTGCAGCTTCGCGGCGTGGGCGGGGTCGAGCGCGAAGCGGTAGCCGACCTCCTCGTCGCCGGAGTGCGGGCCGGCGCCCGTCGTGATGACGCCCAGGACGAGCATCGGGACGGCAAGGACGCCGGTGAGCGCGGCGACGACGCGCGCAGGCGACGGGAGAACAGGGCGCGCGGGCCCGTCGCCCTCTGCGTGGCGCACGATCAGCCACGTCGAGGCGGCGACGAGGCCGAGCGAGATGAACATGTGCGAGCCCACGACCGCGGGATGCAGGTCCACGAGCACGGTGACCCCGCCGACCACGGCCTGGACGACGACCCCGATGATCGGGACGAGGCCGAGCACCCGGTAGGAGAGGGCTCGATCACGCTGGCGCCACACCGCGACCGCTGTCAGCCCCGCGACGACGCACAGCACGAACGTGAGCGTCCGGTTCCCGAACTCGATCGCCGAGTGGAACGTCGCCTCGGGGTGGTAGACCGGGGTGAAGCTCCCCGGCTCGCACTGCGGCCACGTCGAGCAGCCGAGACCGGATCCGGTCAGACGGACGAGGCCACCCGTGACGATGATGCCGATCTGGGCCACGAGGTTCGCGACGAGGATCGCCCGGCGCCGGGTGTCGGTCCACCGCACGAACCTCTCGAGGGGACCGCGCGGCGGGGTCGTGGTCGTCTGGGCAGGGGCGGCGTCCGGGGTCGTCACGGTCCCTACGCTATTCCTCAGGCGATCGGCCGGACGAATCTGGCAGCGTGATGCTCGTCGCGTCAGCTCCAGCGGAACGTGCGGGAGGTCGCCCAGCCGAGCCCGAGGGTCCACACGACGAGCGCCGCGACGTCGCGCAGGGGGACGCCGCCGTCGAACGCACCGCGCATCGCCTCGCCGAGCGCGCCCGAGGGCAGGAGACGGACGATGTCGCCGGCGACGCCCGGGAACGTCGACGTCGGGACGAGCGTGCCGCCGACGAGAGTGAGGACGACGAGCAGGAGGTTGGCCAGCGCCAGCACAGCCTCGAACCGGAGCGTTCCCGCGACGAGCATCGCCAACGACGTGAACACCGCCGTCCCGAGAGCGCCGACCGCGAGCGCCGCCAAGACGTCGGGCGCTCCGGGACGCCAGCCGAGCGCGACGGCACCGCCGCCGACGACGATCGCCTGGACGACCTGGAGCACGAGGACGGCGGAGACCTTGCCGCCGAGCAGCCCGAACCGCCCGAGCGGTGTCGTCGCCATGAGACGCAGCACGCCCCCACGCCGGTCGAACGACGTGGCGATCGCTTGTGACGTGAAGGCCGCAGCCATGACGGAGAGCGCGAGCACACCCGGCGTGACCACGTCGATGCGTGCGCGTCCGCCCAGGTCGATGTCGACGACGTCCGTGCCGCCGAGGACCACGAGCGCGACGAGGGGGAGCAGCAGCGTCACCAGGACCTGCTCGCCGTTGCGGAAGATCGACGCGATCTCGAACGACGTCTGAGCGCGCAGCCGTGCACTCGCCGGAGCGGCCGCGGGCGCGGGGGGAGGGACGGATCCCGGGGTCGTCGCGCTCATCGCATGGTCCTTCCGGTGAGGTCGAGGAAGAAGTCCTCGAGCGTGCGGCGACCGAGGTCGAACCTCGTGACGAGCAGGTCCTCGTCGGCGCACCAGGTGAGCACCGCGGCGAGCGCGCCGGGATCGAGCGGACCAGCGACGCGCAGGCGCGTCGCCTCGGTCGCCTCGACCGTCCACGCGGCGTCACCACCCAGACGGTCGTGCAGGCGAGCGCTCGCGTCGTGGGGGAGCGGCGCGTCCGTCTCGAACGTCGCGACCTGGTCGCCCGAGCCCGTCGTCAGCTCCGCGGGCGTGCCCTGCGCGATGACCCGCCCGTGGTCGACGACGACGACGTCGTCGGCAAGCTCAGCCGCCTCGTCCATGAGGTGCGTCGTCAGGATGATCGACGTGCCGACGTCGCGCAGGGCGCGGACGAGGTCCCACACGGCGAGGCGGCTCTGCGGGTCCATGCCGGCGCTCGGCTCGTCGAGGAAGACGACCTCGGGTCGCCCGACGAGCGCGCACGCGAGCGCGAGACGCTGCCGCTGGCCGCCGGAGAGACGGCGCACGGTCGTCGTCGCGAAGGACCCCAGGCCGAGACGCTCCTCGAGATCGGCGACGTCCCACGGGTTGCGGTGCATGCGAGCGACGTGACGGAGGACCTCGCTCGAGCGCTTCTGCGCAGGCAGGCCGGAGTCCTGGAGCATGACGCCCACGCGAGGGCGCAGCTCCGCCGCGTCCGCGCGCGGGTCGAGCCCGAGCACCCGGACGGTCCCGCCGTCCGGGATGCGCAGGCCTTCGCAGCACTCGATCGTCGTCGTCTTGCCGGCTCCGTTCGGACCCAGGACGGCCGTGACGCTGCCTGCGGCCGCGGTGAGGCTCAACGAGTCGACGACGGTCGCGCCGTCGTACTTCTTGACGAGGTCCGTGACCTGCACGGCCGGGGTGGTGGGCACGGTCACCGAGTCTAGGACGAACGTCGCGTGCGCCGCCGACCAGCAACCCACGAGGGCCGCGCCGCCCCAGCCCGTGCCCGGCGCGGCGACATCGGTACGATCTGGTCATGACTTCGCAGCACACGGGCGGTCGCGCCCTCCTGGCGGCAGTGCGTCGACGTGCGGAGGCTCGGGACGTCCTGCGCGTCACGATCGCGGCCGTCGCCCTCGTCCTCGTGATGGTCGCCCCCGGTGCAGAGTTCCGCGCAGGGGGAGCGGCCCTCGCGACGCTCGTGCTCGTGGAGATGCTCGTCCGTCCGTCCGGCCCGGTGCGGCAGGCCCTCGGCGCGAAGGGAGCCGATGTCCTGGCACGCGACCTTCAGGCGCGCACGGTCGTCGTCGTCACGCTCGCGGCAGCGGCGGCCCCGAACCCAGGCACTGCAGCGGGGACCCTCGTCTGGACGTGGGCTGCAGTTCTCGTCGCCTCTGCCGCAGCCGAGTCGCCGCTCAAGGCGTTCGGCAGGATCGCACCGTTGCGCGTCGCCAACATCCCCTCGATGGGACAGGCCCCTGCCCGGCTGCAGCCGGGCACGTGGGTGCTCGCCGTCGCGGCGAGCACCGCCGCGCTCGCTCTCGCCGCGGTCGCCGGGCTCGTGGACGCGCCGGTCGTCGCAGGTGCGCTCGCGGTGGCTGGCCTCGCCGGGCACGCGGTTCTCGCCGTGCTCACGCTCGCGCGGATCATCCCCGTCGCACGGCAGCGCGCTGCGCTGCGTGCATTCCTCGCGGACCTTGCCCCCAAGATCGCGATCATGCATACCGGCGGCGAGTCGAGCGCCTCCTACCAGATCCCGATGTGGGAGCCGCACGTCCGTGCTGCTGGGCTGCCCTACATCGTGGTCGCGCGCTCTGCAGCGACCGTCGCCAGCATCGCGAAGCTCACGCCCGCGCCCGTCATCTGTGCGAACGACTCCGACCGGCGGCTGCTCGACGCCGTGATGGTGCGCAGCCTGACGCTCGGGGTGTTTCTGCGCAACGCGAAGGAGAACCGCCCCTACCTCGCCTACCGGCACATGCGGCACATCTTCCTCAACCACGGGGACTCGGACAAGCCCGCGAACTTCAATCCGATGCATCGCGAGTTCGACCGGGTCTTCGTCTGTGGCGAGAAGGGCGTCGAAAGGTACGCCGAGCACGGCGTCGAGATCCCGCGAGAGCGCTTCGTGCTGGTCGGACGACCGCAGATCGCTGACATCGTGCGGACCGACCGCCACGTGTCCGAGGTGTCCGAGCAGCGGGTGCTGTACGCGCCGACCTGGTACGGCAAGCACACGTACGACCGCTATACGTCGCTCCCGGTCGGGACCGAGATCGTCGCCGCACTGCTCCGGCGCGGCGCGACGGTCACGTTCCGCCCGCACCCGGTGAGCGAGATCATCCCCTCCGACCGGGAGCAGTGTGAGGCGATCCGCGCGATGCTCGAGGCGGACGCGCGTGAGTCGGGACGGGCCCACACGTTTGGTCGGGCTGCCGAGAAGGACCGGACCGTAGCGGACTGCATCAACGACGTCGACGCGCTCGTCTCCGACGTCTCATCGGTCACGTCGGACTTCCTCCAGTCGGGAAAGCCTCTCGCGCTCGTCGCGATGACCTGCTCGGGTGCCGAATTCGTCCGGGAGTTCTCCGTCGCCCGTGCCGCGTACGTCATCGAGCGAGACCTGAGTAACCTCGACACCGCGCTCGAGCAGCTGCTCGTCTCCGACCCGCTGCACGACGAGCGGGAACGTGTCCGCGTCCACACCCTGGGCGACTTTGACGGTCACGAGGCGCACGACGCGTTCGTCGCTGCGGTGAAGGCGCTGGTCGCGCTCGGGCCCCGTCCGCGGGCCTGAGTCGTCGGTCACGAAGGGCTTTATTCAATGCCCCGTATGACCGATGGTGGGTGTGTGAAGAACACGTCGATCATCTCCCGGTCCGCCCTGGCCGGTGCTGTAGCGCTCTCGGTCCTCGTCGGTGGAGCCGTCATCCCGGCCGCATCCGCGACGACCGCGCTGGCAGCGCCTGTCGCGACCTCCGTCGTCGCAGCCAAGAAGGCCAAGAAGCCCCAGCGCGTCACGGGTGTCAAGCTCGCCAAGGGCGGCAGCCGGAACCACAACGTGCGTGTCGGCTGGACCTGGCAGCAGGGCGTCAAGCGCTACGAGGTCCAGGTGGCGACCGACAAGGCCTTCACGAAGGACAGGGTCAAGACGGTGCGCGCCAACACCAACAGCAAGCCTGCTGGTGGAAGGCTCGAGGTGACGGTCGAGGGGCTCAAGAACGCGACCACCTACCGGGTCCGGGTGCGTGCCGTCGCAAAGAACGGCGCCAAGGGTGCGTGGTCCGCCCCGAAGAAGGTTAAGACCAAGGTGCACATCCCCGAGCGCGTCACGTCGGTCGTGGCGACGCCCGGTCCCAAGCCGGGCGAGGTCCGCCTCACCTGGAAGCACAAGACGACGTACACGACGCACTACCGTCTCGAGCTCGCCTCGACGGTGTTCAACGACCAGAAGTCGAACTTGCCGAAGAAGGGGCGCAAGCACGTGCGGCTTACGATCCCGGCGAAGGGCAAGTCGTACGTCATCCCCGCCTCTGTCACGGCAAAGCTCGGCCTGCACCCGGCGAGCGGCAACCACCTCTACTACCGCTTCCGTGCGCTCAACAAGGGCACGGGCGGCACCAAGATGCGGCTCTACCCGTCGCTCTACGCCGTGCAGCCCGCACGCCAGGCGGGCACGACCGCTGGCATGGTCCAGCTCAAGGTCGGTACGTACAACGTCGTGTCGGCGCGCGTCGGCGCCAACTCCCAGCCCAGCAAGCCCTGGTCGAAGCGCAAGGGCAAGGTCGCGTCCACGATCGTCGCGTCCGGCGCGAGCGTCGTCGGCCTTCAGGAGGTTTCGCCCAGCACCGAAGAGGTGAGCGCTGACGGGAAGACCCGGCAGACGGAGTCGCTCCTCGCAGCCGTCCGCAGCGCCGCGAGGAACGCCGGGAGCGGCGCGGACTACGCGATGGTCCGTGTGAGCCCTTACCTCGAGCCGGGATCGACCTGGGGCAGCCAGGGCCAGCGGATCCTCTACGACAAGAAGCGACTGACCCTCCTGAGTGACTGCCCGGAGTACACGGGAGCGCGCTTCTACTCGGGCAGCTGCACGGCGAACCTTGCCACGAACGCGTCGGACTCGAACGAGGACAAGCGGAAGTTCGCCTACGCCAAGTTCCGTGACAACACGTCGGGCGGCGAGTTCTGGTTCGTCTCGACGCACCTCGACCCGCGCCAGGGGGTCGAGTCCCTGCGTGGTCGT
>RRZU010252207.1_pt1 | contig 20716 bp, 20 predicted proteins | sample 2165561 | NCBI WGS metagenome assembly RRZU01 (sample SAMN10456909, study PRJNA506462) | wastewater metagenome | isolation source: wastewater sludge | place: USA: Moscow, Idaho | reverse complement strand
GGTGGCCCGCGACGTTCAGGGTATCCTGCAAAAGTACAAGTCGCTGCAGGACATCATCGCCATTCTGGGCATGGACGAACTGTCGGAAGAGGACAAGCTGACCGTGGCCCGCGCCCGGAAGATCCAGCGCTTCCTGTCCCAGCCCTTCGACGTGGCGAAAGTCTTCACCGGCTCGGACGGTGTTCAGGTGCCGCTGGAAGACACGATCAAGTCGTTCAAGGCGGTTGTGGCTGGCGAATACGACCATCTGCCGGAAGCGGCCTTCTACATGGTCGGCGGCATCGAGGACGTGAAAGCCAAAGCCGCCAAGCTTGCCGCTGACGCGGCGTAAGGGGGCGACATGGCCGACACGATGCAGTTCGACCTCGTCTCGCCGGAACGGAACCTGGTTTCCGTCCCGGTGCGCGAGGTGCGCCTGCCCGGGACCGAGGGCGATCTGACGGCGATGCCCGGCCATGCGCCGGCCATCGTCAACCTGCGCCCCGGCATCGTCACCCTGGTGACGGCGGACGGGGCCGAGACCGAGTTCGCCGTGACCGGCGGCTTTGTCGAGATCAACAATGAATCCGTCAGTCTTCTGGCAGAACGCGGTCATCCGCGCGCCGAGATGACGCAGGACGTGTTCAACGACATGATGATGCAGGCCCAACGCCGGGTGAAAGTCGCTCGCGACAAGGACAGCGCCGCCGAAGAAGTCGTCGCTGCCGCCGTCAAGCTTTTGGCGGATATGGAGGCCCTGGGCACCCATATCGGGCTGGATCCGAAACAGGCGAATTTTCCCGACTAGGATCAACCCTGACGAAAAATACAGTAAGCCCCGGAGATTCCGGGGCTTTATTAATCGCGCCCATTGATTTCTGATATTGCCAGGGGAGGTGCGTAACGTGAAACGCTTTGGCCATGCGGCGGTCGGTATCAGTGATGGCGAGACCGAGATTTTTTCGGCCTTCGACAATGGCGGTCCCATGTGGACCGGCAGTGGTCCGCGCACTGAACGCCGCCATATCCGTTTTGAACAGCCCTTTCTGGATGCGCCCAGCGTGCATGTCGCGTTAAGCATGTGGGACATTGCCAGCGGGGCTAACCAGCGCGCCGATCTTCAGGCCGAGAACATCAGCCATGAGGGGTTCGATCTGCGCTTTACCACCTGGGGCGATACCCGTGTGGCACGGGCCCGCGCGCGCTGGATGGCGATCGGCCCGGTGCTTTACGAAGAGGATTGGCTGGCCGATTGAGGCCGGCGCGGCATTGGGGCGATCTTCCGGGCTTTGCCTGTGGCGCGGGCGGTGGCCGGGTCGTCCGGCACCGCCGTCCCGATCCCGTTCAGGCCCGATCCAGATTCATCCCGATCAGCTCGGCGACCTGCCGGGTATGGGTGATCGGCAGCATATGCGCGGCCTCGGGCAGGCGGGCGCGGCCGATATCGGGCAGTCGCGCGGCCAGCGCATCGGCGATATTCCCGATCACCGGCGGCGATTGCGCGCCCATCAGGATCATCACCGGCGCGTCGATGGCCTCAAGCCCGCCGGCGCGCAGGATATTCGCGCTGTCCCGCATCAGCGTGTCGTTTCCGGCCACGACCAAAGCCATCTGCCGGATCAGCCGCTCGCGGCCGGCCGGGGTCTGTGCTTCCCAGTCGATGCCGCCCCAGATCGACAGAAAGCGGCGCGCGGCCTCTTCGCTTTCGCCCGCCGCGACCAGATCGCTCAGCTCCCGCATGACCGCGTCATTGGCGGGGTCGGGGGCGGCCGCGAACAGCACCGGCTCGATCAGGGTCAGGCTGCGCACGGCTTCGGGGGCGGCGACGGCGATGCGCAGGGCGACCGTGGCGCCCAGGCTATGCCCGATCAGATCCATGGGCCGGTCGATCAGCGGCGCCACGGCGCGGGTGGTGTATGTATGAAAATCGGGCGTGCCGGGCCAATCGGGGCTTTGGCCATGCCCGGGCAGGTCGGGCGCACGGATCGCGACCTTGTCGGACAGGGCTTTTGCGATGGGCCCCCAATAGCTGGCATTGCCCATCATGCAATGCAGCGCCAGCGCCGGGCGATCCGCTTGGCCCGGCCATTGCCGCAAATGCAGCGCGCTCATAGCGTGGCCAGATGGCGGTCCAGAAATTCCAGCCGGTCCTGACCCCAGAAGCGTTCGTCGCTTTCGCGCACGATATAGAAGGGGCCGCCGAAAACCCCGGCCTCGACCGCCTGTTCCAGATTGCGGGCAAAGGTTTCGGCGCCGACGAACAAGCCCTTGTCGGCAAGCGCCGGATCGAAACCCGCCGCCGCCAGCCGCGACCGGATCACCGCATCATCGGCGATGTTCTCATCCTCGGCCCAGACGGCGCGCAGGAAGGATTGCACCAGCCCGGCCAGATCGCCGCCGCCCGCCTCCTGGGCCGCGATGATCGCATAGGACGAGGGCGCGGGATTGACCGGCGAGAAGGCGGGTTTCAGGTTCAGCTTCATGCCCAGATGTTCGGACCAGCGCCGCAATTCCTGTGCCCGCATGTCCAGCCGCGAGGGGTGGCGGTTGGCCGGGCGCACGCCGCCGGTGCGGTCGAAAAGCTGCATCAGGTCCAGCGGCTTGTAGGTGATGGTGGCGCCGTGCTTCGCGGCGATCTCTTCGAGGCGGTTGCCGGCAAGATAGACCCAGGGGCTGGGGGTGCCGAAGTAATAGTCGATATGGGCCATAAGTGAACCTCCGGGTTTGCGGGAAAGCTAGCCCGGTGTTAAGGCGTGTGCAATCGCACGAATCCATCACGGGGAAGCCCATGCCGGCCATGACCGAGCCCAAACTGATCGCGGGAAATGCCAACCGCCCTCTGGCCAATGCCATTGCCCGCCGCATGTCCATGCATCGCGGCATGAATGTCGCGCCCGTCGATGCGCGGGTCGAACGTTTCAACGATCAGGAAATCTTTGTCGAGGTGTTCGAAAATGTCCGTGGCGAGGACATGTTCATCATTCAATCGACCTCGAACCCGGCCAATGACAACCTGATGGAGCTGTTGATCATGACGGACGCGCTCAAGCGTTCGTCGGCGGCCCGCATCACCGCGGTCATCCCCTATTTCGGCTATGCGCGTCAGGATCGCCGCGCCAAGGCCCGCACGCCGATCAGCGCCAAGCTGGTCGCCAACCTGCTGACCGAGGCGGGCGTGGACCGGGTGCTGACGCTGGACCTGCATGCCGCGCAGATTCAGGGCTTTTTCGACATTCCGGTGGATAACCTTTACGCCTCGCCGGTATTCGCGCTGGACATCAAGCATCATTTCCGGGGGCGGATGGACAATATGATGGTCATCTCGCCCGACGTGGGCGGGGTGGCGCGGGCGCGCGAGCTGGCGACCCGGATCGGCGCGCCGCTGGCCATCGTGGACAAGCGCCGCGAAAAGCCGGGCGAGATCGCCGAAATGACGGTGATCGGCGATGTGACCGGCAAGACCTGCATCATCGTCGACGATATCTGCGACACGGCGGGGACGCTGTGCAAGGCCGCGCAGGTGCTGACCGAACATGGCGCGACCGAGGTGCATGCCTATATCACCCATGGCGTCCTGTCGGGACCGGCGGTGGAGCGGGTGCAGAAATCGGTGATGAAATCTCTGGTCATCACCGACTCGATCGAGGCGACCGAAGAGGTCCGGGCGGCGGCCAATATCCGCATCGTGCCGACCGCGCCGATGTTCGCGCAGGCGATCCTGAACATCTGGAACGGAACCTCGGTCAGCTCGCTTTTCGAAATCGACACGCTGAGCCCGATCTATGAAGGGCTCTATACCGGCGATTGATGGCCGGTCGCCATCTCGGAAACCACGTCGGAAACCACCTCGAAAATCCATGCGCCCCGGCCCCTTTTGGCCGGGGTTTCGCGTTCGGGCGGGCCGCGCCTAGCGCAGGCGCGAAAACTCGATCTTGGAACAGCGGTCCTCGATCACCGTCAGCCCCTTCGCGCGCGCCTGTCCGGCGGCCATGGGGTGGCTGATGCCCAGCTGCATCCAGACCGTGCGCAAGGCCGGCTGGGTTGCGATGGCCTCTTCGACGATGCCGGGAACGGCCTGCGACTGGCGAAAGATATCGACCATGTCCACGCCCAGATCATGCGGGATCGAGCGCAGATCGGGATAGACCGTTTCATCCAGAATGCTGTGGCCGGCATAGACCGGATTGACCGGCACGACGCGGAAACCCTGTGATTTCAGATAGCGTGCGACGCCCCAGGACGGCCGGCTTTCATTGGAGGACAGGCCGACAATGGCGATGCAGCGGGTCGTTCTGATGATGCGCGCGATTATGGCATCCACCGGCGAGGTGCCGATGTCGCGTAAGACAGCAGTACTCATCTGATCCTCCCCCAAGTCTCAACCTAAGGTGGCACAGAAAAAGCGCCCGGTCCAGAGGTCTGGCCGGGCGCAAGTCGCGGAACGAGGGACAGTGATCTGAACATGACCGTTCCGTGGTCATGTTCGATAAATAAATGGGAAGCGTGACTAAAAAGTTCCAGTCTTTTCGCAAAAATGTGAATTTCTAGGGGTTCAGACGGTGCCAGACCGACTTGGCGCGCATCAGAATCGCCTGTGGATCGGCAAGAATCCGCTCGCGCGCCTCTTCTGAACGCAACAGATAGGTGCGCTGGCCGATCACCACGAAATAGCGCGGATCGCCCGGCTCGGACCGCCCCTCGGAAAGCGCCACGACGCACAGCCCGCCAAGGCCCGGGGCGAAGGCCCGGGGGTTCGCCTCAAAGCGGGTGCGATTGTCTTCGGTCGCGAAATGCCAGGACTGCCCGCGCCAGAAGGTGACGATATCGGCCCGGCCCGGCACGGCGGCATTTTCGGTCTCGTAGGACACCGGATCCATGCCGTTCAGCGCCCAGTCATGCACCTGTGCGGGCGCAAGGCTCGGGATCACGGTCAGAGCAAGGGTGAATGCGGCAAGATCGGGACGAATCATGGCGTGGCTATTGCGTGGCTTACCCATGCGATCTGGCAAGCGGGCCGGCATTTCTCAACCGCCATGGCCCGATTCTGCCGGGGATGTGATGGCCGGCCCTAAACCTGTGAGGCCGCATAAAGCGCCACCGCCGCCGCGTTCGAGACGTTGAGCGAGCCGAAATCGGCGGCAAAGGGGATGCGCAGGATGCGGTCGCAGGTCTCGCGCGTGCGTTCGCGCAGGCCCGGCCCCTCGGCCCCCAGCACCAGACAGATCGGCCGGCCGGCCAGTTCCCGCAGAGCGTCGGGCAGGGGTTCGGTGCCGGTGCCATCCAGCCCCAGAACGATATAGCCCATGGATTGCAGTTCGATCAGCGTGTCGGCCAGATTGGTCACCCGCAGATAGGGCTGGCGTTCCAGCGCGCCCGAGGCCGTCTTGGCCAGCGCCCCGGTTTCGGGGGCCGAATGGCGCGATGGCGCGATCACCGCGCGGGCGCCAAAGACCTCGGCCGAGCGCAGGATGGCGCCGACATTATGCGGGTCGGTCACCCGGTCCAGCGCCACCAGAAGCGGCCGCCCCGGACCGCTGAGCGCCAGATCGGTGAGGTTGCCCCATTTCAGCGGCTTGACCTCAAGCGCCGCGCCCTGATGGACGCTTTCGGGCGGCAGCGGCACCACCTTGTCGAAACTGCGCGCATCGGTGATCTCGGGCGTTATGGAATCGGGCAGGGGCCCCAGCCGGTCCAGCGCGTTCTGCGTCACCACCAGCCGCAGCTTTTCGCGCTGCGGGTTCGACAGCGCGTCGCGCACGGCATGCAGGCCGAACAGCCAGACGGTTTCGGCGGCGGCGGCGCGGCGGGCGCGTTCCTTGTCGATCACCCAGCTGGGCTTTTTGGATTTCTGCGGTTTCTCGGCCATGTCATACCCCCGGTATCCTGCTGGACTGCGCAGAATTTGCGGGAAAATGCAACTGTTCGCGACCTTGCTTGCCTTGCTTGTGCAGAACCTGCGCCGCCGGGGAAAATTTCGCCCGATCCCTGCTTGACGCCCGCCGCGTGGGGGGCTAATCACCCCGCACGCCGAAAGCGTTCGGCGGGCGACGTGCTGCAAGGTGCGGCAGCGGACTGTAACTCCGCCGGGGAGACCCATGCCTGGTTCGATTCCAGGGTCGCCCACCATTTCCCTTTGAAATCAAAGATTTGGTGTGGTCCCGCGATGGGCCGGCTGCGGGTTTGCCTTGTCATCCGCGAGGATGGTCCGGCGGGCATGAAAAAGCCGCCCATCCGGGGACGGGCGGCGATCCTGTGGCTGTGGCCCCGGCCTAGTAGCCGCCGTCCTGATCCGTGGCGAAACGGATCCATTCATCGGCAATCTGATGAAAGACCGGATCGGCGGGTGCGCTGTCGCGCAGCCTTTGCAGGGCCTTGGCTGCCACGGGATAGGTCCAGCCGGTGCCGTTCAACGTCAGCCATGCCGCGCCGAAATCGCCTGCGGCGAGATAGGTTTCAAAGAGCGCCGGCTTGTCCGTCGCGGGATCGAGCCAGGGCGGCAGGTCCGACATCCCCGCCAGCATGTCGGGATCGTATTCGAAATAGCTGCTGTATCGGGGAACATCGCCCGTCGGGAACTCGCCATCATAATCCGTCCCGTCCTCGACCGAGAATTGCGGGGGATGTTCGGCGAATTCGGGCAGCAGCGGCAGGTCTTCGGGAAAATCCGCGTGTTCCGGCGTATGCGCGTCCAGGCGCGCCAGATCGTCGTCCCCGACGCCAAGACGCGCGGCCAGCCGGCGCACATCCTCGTCGATGCCATCCCTCAGAACGATCAGCCGCAACAGCATCAAGGCCGCGAGCTGGCGGTCGTCGCGGGCGACTTCCTCGACCTTGTGGTCGAGATTGACGTTCAGTTCGACAAAGCTTGGCTGACGCGGCACGAACCAGTGTTTCCAAAGCCCGACATAGAGCGGCCAGGTCCCATCACTGAGGATGGGCACCAGCGCAGGGGGAAAGCCATACCATTCGACCGGGTTGGCATAGGTGACGAACAGTTCGGCAACCGCCTCATGCGAAAGCTGGCTGGCTGCGGGATATCCCAGATCGCGAAGCGTCAGGTCATAGTTCATCATGATGGGCATGGGTCGAAATATCCAGGTGGTATGGGTGTCGCGATATCGGGGATGTTGAGCCGGTGTTCTTCGGCGATCGGTCCGGCCCAGATGTTCGAGGGATTCCCCGTGGTCGCACGGTGAATATCGGTATGCTGTTGCCGGGTTTCCGTGGGAACCAGGTTGCGCGGATCAAAGACTTGGGCCGGGTAGTCGCCTTTGCTGAAGTTCCAGTGATGGACCTCCTTGATCGTGTAGCCGGCGTCGCGGGCGTCTGGAAGGAAGTACTTGCTGTTGACATAGCTGAACGCGCGTTCGAGCTGTTTATAGGTTGGCTGACCGCCGCTTTCATAGATGTCCAGCACGCGCGTATAGGCATTCTCCCGCCCTGTACTGGTGGCTTTTCGCAGCGAATCCAACCAGATTTTGTGCAATGCGGGATCGTCTGTTAAGGTGCCGGTCCCGAAATCGCCCGGCGTCAGCGGCGCAAGGCCCAGCGGATCGACCGAGGCGTTGGGGTCATCGACATAGGCCTGCGGGCGGGTGCCGCCATTGATGCCTATCGGGTCGGGCGACAGGTATTGCGTCGCATCCGGGTCGTAATAGCGCAGACGATTATAATGCAGGCCGCTTTCGGCGTCGTGCCATTGCCCCTGAAAGCGGATCGGGCAATCGGTGGGTGGGCTGTCGTCATTGGCGGCGCGGCGCGGCAGGCGCAGTTCCGCCATATCGCCCCACAGGGTCAGCTCGGCGCGCCATGCGACCGTCTCGCCATCCTCGGATAAAAGCTCGCGCGGGGTGCCGAGATGGTCGGTGACGATATAATGCAGCGTCTCGCCCTGGATCTGGGCCAGGGGCCGGAAACCCGCGCCCTCATAGACCCAGTGGCGGGCGTCCTGCCAGGCGACGGTGCCATCGGCCGTCATCGGGGCCTCGGCGATCTGGCGGTCGCCTTCCCATTGCATGGCATAGCTTTCGCCGCCATCGCTTTGACGGGTGATGCGGCGGCCAAAGGGGTCATAGCCATAGCGCCAATGGGCGCCGTCCGGGGTCTCGATCCCGATCAGCTGGTCATGGCCGTTCCAGACCATGCGCCAGACGCGGGGGCGGAAACCCGGCTCTTCATGGCGCTTTTCGATGACGCGACCGCAATCGTCGTGGCGATAGAAGAACTGGCCACGGCGGCGCACGCGCCCGGCCTGGGTCTCGACCGGTTCGGCGCGGCCGGCGGCGATCACGGCGGTCAGATCGCTGGCCGGGTCATATTCGAAATGGCGCAGGACGGATTGCCCCTGCGCGGTGTCGCGGCGAGTGGTCGCCACCTGACCCAGGGCGTCGTAATCGTGGTAGCGGTCGCCCATCAGCCGGTCGTTGATGCGGATCGCGCGGCCCAGCTGATCCCAGTCATAGCTGCGATGGACGCGGGCGCCGGCGCGGCTGGCGAATTCGGGGCCGGCCTGCGACGACAGGCCGGCGCTCCGGGCCTCTTCGGGCAGGCGGGCAAAGGGGCCGGCGATCTGTTCGGCCAGCCGACCGGTGACGGTGTGCCCCTGGGCCAGGGCAAAGCCCGCGCCGGAATGGCGCAGTTGTTCCAGACCGCGCGGATCGTGCTGGAAGCGCAATGCCTCATGCCCGGCGATGCGCATCTCGACGGGAAGGCCCGCGCGGCTAAAGGCGGCGGTGAGGTGCAGCACATCGCCCGAGCGCGCGATCCGCTGGCCCGCGACCGAATATTCCGAGACGATCTCGCGCCCGTTCAGGCGTTCGGTGGTGATACGCCCCAGCGCGTCATGTTCGTATTCGACGACCGCCTCGGCATTGCTGGCGCGGATCATCAGCCCGCGCGCATCATATTCAAAGCGGGTGACGGCATCGGGCAGGTCGTCCCGCCCGCGCAGGCGCACCACCAAAAGCTGGCCGATGGCCGAATATTCGTAATCGGTGACGGCACCGTCGGGGGCCACGCGCTGGATCGGGCGGCCGACCGCATCATGGGAAAACCGCGTGACCATGCCGGCATAGTCGCGCTGTGCCACCATGCGCCCGGCCAGATCATAGGCGAATTCAAAGCGCGCGCCCAATTCGTTGATCACGGCGGTCAGGCGCATCTCGCTGTCATGTTCAAAGCGCAGGCGATGGCCGCGCGCATCGACGCTTTCCAGCGGCAGGCCAAAGGCGCCGGCGCGGAAATGCCGGGTGGTGCCGTTGGGATCGGTGATCGCGGTCAGCGCGCCGGCCTCGTTCCAGGCAAGCCGCGTTGTCGCGCCATCCGCGGTTTCCACCGCCCTGAGCGCGCCCAGCGGATTTTCGGCGTTGCGGGCACGGTCGTAAAGGATGGTCGCGCCGACCGGATCGGTCATCCGCAACAGCCGCCCCTCGGTATCATAAAGCATCCGGATCTGGTTGCCGTCGGGGTCGGTGCGGCGGTCGGCGCGCATCAGCGGGTCGTATTGGATGCGAACCTGAACGTCGCCGGGCATGTCGACGCGCCGCAGCTCGCCCTTTGGGCCCAGCCCGAACGAGGTCACGCGCCCCAGCGCGTCGGTCATGCCGACCAGATTGCCATTGGCGTCATGGCGCATGCTGCTGCGATGACCGGCGGCGTCGATACAGGTGCTCAGCTGGCCGGCATGGTCATATTCCCATTGCTGGGTGGTGCCGTCCGGGCGGCTGACCCGGATCAGGTTGCCGTACCGGTCATAGTCATAGACGCTGCGATGGCCCAGCGGGTCGGTCTGGGCGGTGATGTGAAAGGCATTGTCCCATTCGGTCAGCCATTCCTGACCCAGCGGGTCGGTTTCGCGCCAGACCAGCCTGTCGGCATTCCAGTCCCAGATCTTGACCGCGCCGTCGGCGGTGCGCGTCACGGTGCGGCGGTTCGCGGTATCGTATTCAAGCTCGACCCCGGCATAGCCGCTATCCGAGCGGATGCGCCAGATCAGCCCGTCCGGGCCGTAATCGTAATTCACCCGGGTCTCGACGCCATCGGTCCAGCCGATGATGCGGCCCAGCTCGTCATGGTCATAGCGCAGCGTTCCGGTCTGGGACGACCGCACCTCGCGCAGTTGGCCGGTTCTGGTGTAATCCCATGAAAAGACGCAATCCTCGCCATCCGCCGCGTCAAGCGTCGCGGAACGGATCAGCCCGTCGTGGCTGTGAACGCGCAGGGCAAAGCCATCGGAATGTTCGACCCGGCGCAGGCCGCCCGGACCATAGAGAAAGCTGATGCGATTGCCGTTGCGATCCTCGATCCGGGACAGGCGGCGCAGATCGCCGCCCTCATCGGCAAAGACAAGGAATTGCTGCACGCGCCGGTCATAGACGAAAAGCTCGGCCGAGCGCCGGCCCAGAAGCTCAAGATGGGGGTGGCGCAGGTTGCGGGCCAGCACCTCGTCGCGGGGGGTGTGAAAGGTGATCAGACAGCCGTCCGGGTCCTGAAAGGTGACGGTCTCGGCCTCGATGCGCAGATGCTGCGCCCAGGTGCCGGCCCAGCCCTTGCCCTGTTGGCCAAAGGACTCGACGGCATGGGTGCGGATCAGTTCCAGGTTGATGGTGCCGGGGATCACCAGATCCGTGCGGCTGTCGGAAAAGCGCCCGGTCGCGACATTGACCGGACAGCCGACGCGGGTACAGGTCGGGGCCGGAGTCTCGCCCCGGGTCTGGAACGAGGGGGTTTCGTCGCCCTTGCTGCCGCGCCCGCCAATGGGCAGCCAGTCGAGGATCATCACCGTCAGATCGCCGGCCCGGCTCAGCCAGCCGACATCGATGGGCAGGCTGTGCGCGCTGGTGTCGATGTCGATGGCGATGTCGGGCACGCCGTCATTGATGGTGCCGTCGCAGGTTGTCTTGTGACCGATGCGCGCGATCGGCAGGTCGTTGGCAAAGACCGTCTCGGCGCCCTCGGCCACCTTCGAGACCGCGTGATCCGAGCAATCCACCACATCGGTGACCCGCGCCACCGGCTTGCCACGGAAAAAGACATTGGGCGATCCGGTCTCGATCTTGCCCTTGTTGCTGCCATATTGCCCGGCGGCCGAGGCAAAGCCCGCGCCCAGCCCGCCGATCAGGCCGGCCGCGCCGCCGGCGGCGACCGCCGTCGCGCAAAGCACCAGAAACGGCGCCGCCGTCCCGGCCGAGGCGATGATCAGCGCGCCGACCGCGACCGCCGCGACCGCCCCCAGAACGAGCGCGCCAAAGGACCAGCCGCCCGCCGCATGGGCGATGGGATGGCCGACCGTCGCCGGCATCTCGCCATCCTCGGCGATGCGTTCGAAACCCATCGCGTCCATGGCCCAATGGCCGAAATTCTCGCCGGCGCCAAAGCCGACCTGCGACATGTAATAGGCCGCCGCCGTTCCCAAGAGCACGGGCATCGCCGCCGTCGACGCCGCACCCGCAAGCGCGACAAAGCCCGTCGTGCCCGCCGCCGAGGCGGCAAGCGCGCCGCCCGCGCCCGCAACGACAATGGGGGCGTAAAGCATGAAATCCTGAACCGCCGCCGAATTATAGGTGGCGATGGTGCCGTCGACGAAATTGGCGACCGCCCCCGGCGAGGTTTCGGCGGCGGCCTGGTTCAGCACCTCCTGGCGGTATTGCGAGATCGCCGCCGGATTGGTGCCGGTGCTGTCTTCGACATCGCTTTCGGAACCGCCGCCGCCGCCGCTGCCCACAAAGGGCGGGCGGTCATCGGTCTCGAAGCCGCCGGCGCTGAAGGCGCCAATGGTCATTCCGTTCAGCGTCATGCCGGACATGTCAGCCCTCCGTTCGCTCCAGCCGCAGCGTGGCGACGATGCGCCGCATCTCGGTCTTCTGGCTCTCGCTCATCTCGCCGCCAAGCGACGCGGTCAGGATCAGCACGCGGCGCCCGTTCTGGACCGTGGTGATCAGCTGATGGATCGGGCCCTGCTTGGCGATCCAGCGGCTTTCGATCTCGGTTGCGGGAACCCCGGCCAGATCAAGGCTGCGCCGCTCGATCACCTCGAAATTCTTCAGCGCCTTGGCGGCCTGTTTGGTCTGTTCGTCGACATATTCGTCGAAACTCATCCCCCATGGCATGTCGTCGCGGGTGATGGTCAGCGACGCGCCCGCCCCGGTGGGGTTCGATGCGACAACGTTGATCGAGCGATCTGCCCAGTCGCGGGGCAGATCAAGAGTACCTTCATTGATGCGATACATCAGCCAGCCGAATCCTTGTTGAGATGGATCATGGTCGCGACCTGATCCAGAAAATCGCCGTTCAGGGTGACGCGGGTGCCGCCAAATTGCAGCACGATCCCGTCCTTGGTCATCAAGATGGTGCCGCTGCCGACCTCGAGCTTGATCTGATCGCCGGCCTTGACCCAGATATCGGGCGCGCCCAGTTCCATCTTTTCGCCGGCCTCGTGACGCATCAGCTTGTCCGAGCGCTGCTTGACCAGCTTTTTCGCCGTCATGGTGATGTCGTCATCGGCCTGATAGCTGATCACACCGGCGCCGCCGGCACCGGCCACGGCGGTTTCGGTGATGGTGGTGGCCTGACTGGCGCGGGTCAGCGCCACGGTTTCGGTCAGATTGCCGCTGGCGACGGTCTTGGTTTCATCCCCGGTCAGGACCGAGATGGCGCGGTTGCCATTCTCGACCGTGGTGGATTCATTGTCCTTGACCACGCGCTCAAGGTCTTTTTGCGCATGCATGAAGATCTTTTCGGCGCCGTTCGCATCCTCAAAGCTCAGCTCGTTGAAACCCGCCCCCTCATGCGTCTTGGTCTTGAAGCCGCTTTTCGTCTTGCTGGCGGGCAGGCCATAGATATTGCCATTGCTGCCATTGACCACGCAGCCGGTCACGATCGGCTTGTCGGGATCGCCATCGATGAAATCGACCACCACCTCCATGCCGATGCGGGGAATGACAACGCCGCCCAGCCCGTTGCCGGCCCAGTTCTGGCTGACCCGGCAACGCATCGAGCGCGCGTCCTCGAGGTCCCAATGGAACCGCACCAGCACCCGGCCGAATTCGTCACAGTCGATTTCGCCATCGCCGACGACGACGGCGGTCTGCGGCCCCTGCACGATGGGGGCGGGGGTGTTGCGGGGCGGCGCCAGCGGCGCGGTGTCGGGCATCAGCACATAGCTGCCCGAAAAGCTGTAGCCGTCGCTGCGCGTGGTGCCCGAGCCATAGGCTTCGGACACGAAATGGTGGCTCGCGCTCAGACAGACATAGCGTTTGCCCGTGCCGGGCGCGGGATCGCCGCCCAGCTCGACCAGAAGGCCCGCGCCCAGCGACAGGCAATCGCCGCTGGCCCGGCTGCGGGCGGCGCTGCCGCGAAACTGTTTCAGCCGCCGCCGCGCCATCTTGCGCCCGGCCGCCTGATCCAGAAAATCGCCAGGATATTCATAGCTTTCCAGCTGGCCAAAGGCATGGCGCGCATCGCCCAGATGGTCCGATTCCATCGCCGCCGCCGGGGTCTTGAAATTATAGTCGATCAGGCGCGCGGCACCGGTGGTCAGGTTGCTTTCCGGCGCCCAGTCCCAGAAATGCTCGCCCTCGGCCTGATGGTGGCCGTCATAGGATTTATAGGGGCGCATGCCGATGGAATCATGCGCCAGCACATCGTCGGTCATCACCATGGTATGGCTGCCATCGGCATGGCTGAAATGAAAGCTGATGCCGTGCCGTTCCAGCTGGCGGCGCACGAAATCCAGATCGGATTCGCGGTATTGCACGGTATATTCAAGCACCGGGTAATCCTCGGACAGCTTGAAGGCAAAGGCCGGATCGCCCAGCGAGGCGTAATCGGCAAAGATCTCGCTGACGATCTGGACCACGGTCTTGTTGTGAAAGATGCGCTGATTGACGCGCCGCCCGGCCAACCAGCACCAGGGCCGCAGCACCAGATCATAGCGGTGGCCGTTCTCGCCGGTTCCGGCCCAACGCGCCTGGGTCACGATGCCGTCAAAGCGGCGCGGGCCGGCGCGCCCCTCAAGCGTGACGGTGGCATGGGTGCCGATCAACGCGTCGAAATCGACATCGGCAGAGCCGGCAAGCGCTTCGATGCGGTATTCGAACAGCTCGTTCAGGTGGTCGGATCCGTCGAAACGCAGCAGCGCCAGCACATCGCCGCCAAGGGCGGTCGACAGGCGGCCCAGCCGCTCGGTCTGCTTGAATGGTGCGTTCATGCGGCCCTCCTGGTTTGTTGCCGAAAGATTAAGGAAATGTTCTTTATGTGCAATTCGTCCTGCCGGGTTTCGGTAGATTTCCGCCTATCTCACTATGGTGTTCGCAGGTAACGGAAATTCGACAGCATGATTTGGGTGTGCGGGGCGCAGGGCCGGCCGGGCAGGGTGCATCGCACCCTTGGCGCCGGGGCATGGTCGGATCCGGGGGCGTATGGCGAAACGGGATGGGAACACGATGGCCGATCTTTTCGATGATGCCGAACCGGTGCAGGGCGGCGCGTTGCACCTTGCCGAAGGGGCAATCCTGCTGCGCGGACGGGCGCTTTCGGTTCAGCACGCGCTGTTGGAGGGCGTGGCGCGGATCGCGCAGGCGGCGCCCTTTCGCAACATGGTCACGCCGGGCGGTCATGCCATGTCGGTGGCGATGACGAATTGCGGCGCCGCGGGCTGGGTGACCGACAGGCGGGGCTATCGCTATGCGGCGACCGACCCGCTGGGCGGCCGGAACTGGCCCGCCATGCCCGCCGCTTTCGCGGCGCTGGCCCGCGCGGCGGCGGCCGAGGCGGGCTATCCCGGTTTCGCCCCCGATGCCTGTCTGATCAACCGCTATGCCCCCGGCGCGCGCATGTCGCTGCATCAGGATCGGGACGAACGCGACATGACGCGGCCCATCGTCTCGGTCTCGCTGGGCTTGCCGGCGATGTTCCAGTTCGGCGGCCCGCGCCGCAGCGACCCGGTCGCGCGCCACCCGTTGCGCCATGGCGATGTCGTGGTCTGGGGCGGGCCGTCGCGGCTGAACTATCACGGCATCCTGGCCCTGAAGCCGGGCGAGCACCCCTTGACCGGGGCGGTGCGGCTGAACCTGACATTTCGCGCCGCGCGCTGATTTGCCCGGATCTGCCGACCCGCAAATTTGAAAGCAAGCGCCGGAGTGGGCGGCGCCCCGCGACCCGCTATCTGGTGGAGCAACGCGAAATCAACGAGGATAGCCGCGATGGAACACCCGATGCCCCAGCCGGATCCCAAATCCGATCCCCAAGCCGACCCCCGGTCGACCGAACGCGATCCGCGCTGGCAAAGCGTGCTGGCGCGCGATGCGGCGGCCGATGGCCGTTTTGTCTATGCGGTGCGCACCACCGGCGTCTATTGCCGCCCGTCCTGTCCGTCGCGCCGGGCCAGAGCGGAAAACGTGCGCTTTTACGCATCCGGCGCCGAGGCCGAGGCGGCGGGCTTTCGCCCCTGCCGGCGCTGCCATCCGCAGGGCCAGTCCACGGCCGAGGCCAATGCCGCGCTTGTGGCCGAGGCCTGCCGCCTGATCGAGATGTCGGAAACCCCGCCCGCCCTTGAAACCCTTGCGGCCCGCATCGGCATGAGCGCGCATCATTTTCACCGCCAGTTCAAGGCCGTGACCGGGCTTACGCCGCGCGAATGGGGGGCCGCGCACCGCGCGCGCCGGCTGCGCGCGGGGCTTGATGACGGGCAGGGTTCGGTGACGCAGGCGATCTATGAGGCGGGCTATAATTCGAACAGCCGCTTTTACGAGCGCAGCGACGAGGTGCTGGGCATGACCCCGACCGAATACCGCCAGGGGGGCCGCGATGCCGAGATCCGTTTCGCATTGGCGCAATGCTCGCTTGGGGCGATACTGGTCGCGGAAAGCGCGCGCGGCATCTGCATGATCGCGCTGGACGATGCGCCCGAGCCGCTGTTGCGCGCCTTGCAGGACCGCTTTCCGCGCGCCCGGCTGATTGGCGGCGATGCCGCGTTCGAGGCCCGCGTGGCCCGGGTTATCGGCTTTGTCGAAACGCCGCGGCTGGGCCTTGATCTGCCGCTCGATATTCGCGGCACCGCCTTTCAACAGCGCGTCTGGCAGGCGCTGCGCCAGATCCCGGCGGGCGAAACCGCCAGCTATGCCGAGATCGCGCAGCGTATCGGTGCCCCGCGCGCGGTGCGCGCCGTGGCACAGGCCTGTGCCGCCAACCAGATCGCGGTGGCGATCCCCTGTCATCGGGTGGTGCGCACCGATGGCACGCTTTCGGGCTATCGCTGGGGGGTGGCGCGCAAGCGCGCGCTTCTGGCGGGCGAGGCCGGGCGATGACCGGGGTGGCGGGGATGGATATCGAAAGCCGGCTTGCGGGCCGCGACTGGCCGGCGATCACGGATCAGATCGACGCCCATGGCTGTGCGGTGCTGGACGGGTTGCTGACGGCGGATGAATGCCGCGATCTGGCCGCGCTCTATTCCGAGCCGCAGCATTTCCGCAGCCATATCCAGATGGCGCGGCATGGTTTCGGGCGCGGGGAATACCGCTATTTCCGCTATCCGCTGCCGCCGCTTCTGGCCGGGATGCGGGCGGCGCTTTATCCGCCCCTGGCGCGGATCGCCAATGGCTGGGCCGAGCGTTTGGATCAGGCCACGCGCTATCCCGCAAGCCATGCCGAATTTCTGGATCAATGCCATGCGGCCGGCCAGACCCGGCCGACGCCCTTGCTGCTGCAATATGTCACGGGCGATTTCAATTGCCTGCATCAGGATCTTTACGGCGCGCTGGCCTTTCCATTGCAGGTGGCGGTGCTGCTTTCGAAACCGGGACAGGATTTCAGCGGCGGCGAATTCGTGCTGACCGAACAGCGCCCGCGCATGCAAAGCCGGGCCGAGGTGGTGGCGCTGGACCGGGGCGATGCGGTGATCTTTGCCGTCCATACCCGCCCGGTGCGCGGCAGCCGGGGCGATTACCGGGTCAATCTGCGCCACGGGGTCAGCCGGCTGCGCGGCGGCATGCGCCACACGCTCGGCATCATCTTTCATGATGCGACGTGATGGGGCGATCCGGTCGTGCAACGCCGCTGCGACCGGCGCGCGCGGGGCTGCAACTTCTCTGGACCTTCGGGGCAAACTGGGCCATATCTCGGCCGACACCGATTAATGAGGCGGATCACCCATGTCGCTTTTGCTGCGCATCCTGACCTGGTGGAACAGCCAGACCGTGAACACCCAGGTCTGGACCCGACTTTACGGCGAAAAGGTCGGCGAGGACGAACAGGGCAATGTCTATTACCAGTCGGGCGGCGGAAAGCGGCGCTGGGTCATCTATAACGGCGAGGCACAGGCCAGCCGCGTGCCGACCGAATGGCATGGCTGGTTGCACCACACCTATAAAGAGCCGCCGACCCGCGATCCGCTGCCGCACAAGGCATGGGAACTGCCGCATGAAGCCAATGCCACCGGCACCGCCGAGGCCTATCGCCCCGCGGGTTCGCTTTACCGCGCCGATCCGGCCAAGCGCCGTGACTATGATGCCTGGCAGCCCGAGTAAGCGATGAACAGCGCCGCCGAACGGGCCGAGCTTTGGGTCGGCGCCGCCGTGCTCACCGTGGCCGCCGGGTTTCTGGCATGGTCGATGGCGGGCAGCGGCCTCGCCTCGCGGCTGGGCGGCGGCTATGAGCTGCGCGCCGCCTTTCCCAATGTCGACGGGATCGAGCCGGGCACCGATGTGCGCGTCGCCGGCGTCAAGGTCGGGCGCGTCGCGGCGGTCGATCTGAACCCGCAGACCTATTTCGCCGAGGCCCGGCTACAGATCCCCGACACGATCCGCCTGCCCAGCGACAGCGCCGCGCTGATCCAGTCCGACGGGCTGTTGGGTGGCGCCTATATCGAATTGCAACCGGGCGGCGCGCCCGACGACCTGCAACCCGGCGACGAGATCGAGGATGTGCAGGGCGCGGTCAGCCTGATCTCGCTGATGATGAAATTCGTGGATTCGCAAGCTTCGGACGACAAGCCATGACCGATCTGACGACACGCCTCACCGCCGTCACGGCCCGGTTCGGCCTGATCCCGGCGCTGTTGTGCCTGATGCTCGGGGCGATCCCCGCCGCCGCGCAGGACAGCGCCGAAGAGCCGGCCGCCGAAGACCAGCTGATGGTCGATCCGGCCTTCGATCCCGATGCCGAGGTTCCGGCCGAACCTTCGGCCGCCGAGCGCGAGGCCGCGGTCGCGGCCGCACGCGGGCCGAAAACCGCGCGTGGCGACAGTGCCGTGTTGCGCGGTCTGGACAAGGTGACCGGCCAGACCCAGGATTTCACCCTTGCCGCCGGGCAGGCGGTCGAATTCGGCCGGCTTGAGGTGCGTCTGGGCGAATGCCGCTTTCCGGCCGCCGACCCGACCTCGGATGCATTTGCCGACATGACCATCACCGACATGCGCGCCAATGCGCGGGTGTTTTCGGGCTGGATGATCGCATCGTCCCCGGCGCTTTCGGCGCTGGACGATGCGCGTTACGACGTCTGGGTGATTTCCTGCACCAAGGCCTGAGGCAGGGGCGGTTGGGCGGCGGTGAAATCCGCCGCACCCTGTCCTAGCGCGATGGCCAGCCGGCGGCGATATTCGCCGCGTGAAATCGTCAGCCCGCCCAGCGACGCCAGATGCGGGTTGGGATATTGCGTGTCCCAAAGCAGAAACCCGCAAGCCGCCAGATGCGCCGACATCCAGATCAGCGCCGCCTTTGAGGCATTGGTTCTGCGTGAAAACATGCTTTCCGCGAAAAAGGCGCGCCCCAGCGTCAGGCCGAACATGCCGCCGATCAGCTGCTCGCCGGCATAGACCCCCAGCGCATGGGCATGACCAAGCCGGTGCAATTCGGCGTAAAGCGCGCGCAATTCGGCATTGATCCAGGTTTCGGGGCGGTCGGCGCATCCATCGACCACGGCCAGAAAATCATGATCGATGCGGGCGCGCCAATCGCTTTGGCGCAAGGTCCGCCGCATGGACCGCGACAGATGCACGCCGCCGACGGGCAGGATGCCGCGCAATGTCGGCTCGAACCATTGCAGTTGCGGATCGTCGGCCGAGGCGGCCATGGGAAATATCCCCATGGCATAGGCCCGCAACATGATCGCCGGTGTCAGGACCTCGGTCATCGCGGGCCCCCTGGATCAGGGCCTTTTCGTCGGCGCCGGTCGCGACCGGCCGGCGCCCCGGTCCCTAGCTTGCCGCTTTTGCCGCCAGCCATTTCTCAAGCCAGTGGATCGAGTAATCGCCTCTGCGGATATCGGGATTCTCCAGCAATTCGCGGAACAGCGGGATGGTGGTGTCGACCCCGTCCACGATCAGCTCGCCCAGGGCGCGTTGCAACCGCGCCAGCGCCTCGGGGCGGTCGCGGCCATGCACGATCAGCTTGCCGATCAGGCTGTCGTAATAGGGCGGGATCCGATAGCCGTCATAGATGGCGCTGTCGATGCGCACACCAAGACCGCCGGGGGCATGATATTGGGTGATCTTGCCCGGCGAGGGGGTGAAATTCGGCAGCTTTTCGGCGTTGATGCGCACCTCGATGGCATGGCCGTTGATCTTGAGATCCTGCTGGCGCAGCTCCATCTCTTCGCCGGCGGCGACAAGGATCTGCTGGCGGACCAGATCGACGCCAAAGATCGCCTCGGTCACCGGATGCTCGACCTGAAGCCGGGTGTTCATCTCGATGAAATAGAAGCGGCCATCCTCGAACAGGAATTCGATGGTGCCGGCGCCGCGATAGCCCAGTTCGGCCATGGCATTGGCGCAGATGCCGCCGATTTCGGCGCGCTGTTCGGGGGTGATGGTGGGGCCGGGGGCCTCTTCCAGCACCTTCTGGTGGCGGCGTTGCAGCGAACAGTCGCGCTCGCCCAGATGCACGGCGCGGCCGCGACCATCGCCAAAGATCTGTACCTCGATATGGCGCGGACGTTGCAGGTATTTCTCGATATAGACTTCGTCATTGCCAAAGGCGGCCTTGGCTTCGGCGCGGGCGGTGCGGAATGCGGTTTCCAGCCCGGCCTCGTCCTGCGCCACCTTCATGCCGCGCCCGCCGCCGCCGGCGGTGGCCTTGATGATGACCGGATAGCCGATCTCGCCGGCCACGCGTTTCGCGCTTTCCACATCCGGCACGCCGCCATCCGATCCGGGCACCACCGGAATGCCAAGCGACTTGGCGGTTTCCTTGGCGGTGATCTTGTCGCCCATGATGCGGATATGTTCGGCCGAGGGGCCGATGAAGGTGATGCCGTGATCCTCGACCATCTGCACGAAGCCGGCATTTTCCGACAGGAAGCCATAGCCCGGATGGATCGCCTGCGCGCCGGTGATCTCGCAGGCCGAGATGATGGCCGGCATCGACAGGTAGCTTTCGGGCGAGGGCGGCGGCCCGATGCAGACGGATTCGTCGGCCATGCGCACATGCATGGCGTCGGCATCGGCGGTGGAATGCACGGCCACGGTGGCGATGCCCATTTCGCGGCAGGCGCGGATCACGCGCAGCGCGATCTCGCCGCGATTGGCGATCAGGATCTTGTCGAACATGCCTGCCTCACTCGACGACCATCAGGGGCGAGCCGAACTCGACCGGATTGCCGTCATCGACCAGAATACGCTTGACCGTGCCCGCGCGGGGCGACGGGATGTGGTTCATGGTCTTCATCGCCTCGACGATCATCAGCGTCTCGCCTTCCTTGACCTGCTGGCCGATGGCGACGAAGGGCGTGGCGCCCGGTTCGGCCG
>RRZU012654684.1_pt1 | contig 20748 bp, 23 predicted proteins | sample 2165561 | NCBI WGS metagenome assembly RRZU01 (sample SAMN10456909, study PRJNA506462) | wastewater metagenome | isolation source: wastewater sludge | place: USA: Moscow, Idaho | reverse complement strand
TGATGCTCTAGCTTTATTCTTTGCAATAAAATCTTCAAGTTCTTTTATTTTCTTATCTTGAGCTATTTTTTGTTTTTCATGGTGCTCTTCATTACTTGCTAATTGCTCATAAAACTTCTCAGTTCCACCTGCAATCATATATGCATTTCTTCTAATAATTCCCATAGTATGTGTACAAACACTATCCATAAACTCTCTATCGTGGGTAATTAAAATTACTTCACCTTCAAAAGTTTTTAAGAAAGCTTTTAACCATCTAATAGATAAAATATCCAAATAGTTTGTAGGCTCATCTAAAAGTAGCATATTTGGTTCTGTTAATAGAAGTTTTGCAAGGTTAATTCTAATTTGGTAACCACCTGAAAAAGATTTTGGTGCTTTTTCTAAATCTTCTTGTGAAAATCCAAGACCAAATAATATTTTTTCAACCTTGTAAATACTAAATTTATCATCTTCAGCAAGTGCAAGTGCAGTTTCATCTACCAATGTTTTTTCTGTAAAATCAAAATATTGTTTTAATGCTCCAATTTTATAATTCTTTGGAATCATTACATCACCACCATCGGCTTGTTCTTCATTAAGAATTAACTTGAAAAGTGTTGATTTACCACTACCATTTCGCCCTACTAAACCTATTTTATTACCAGAATTTAGTCTTAAATTTAGTTCACTAAAAAGCTCATTTGGCCCATAGCTTTTTGATACATTTGAAAGTTCTATCATGTTTCTCTTTTATTATGTGTTTTATATTTTTTTGATTTGGAAGTATACGATATATGTGGTTATATGTTGATTAGAGAGAATTTATTAATTAAGTGTCTTAATTCACAAATATTAAATTTAGACACCTTTTATATGGATAATATTAATTATTTTTTAGAACTTGTTATCCATTTTTTAGCTTTTTCTAAATCAGTAAATTCAAAATGTTTAATTTCAGCTGCAATAAAATGTTTTCCTAAATCTTGAGCAAATTCACCTATTATACTATTTGTAACTATAGCTACTTTAGATACTTTTTTATGGTGAGCATTTATAAATTTTAAATGACTAATTAATGCACCAAAAGAATCCCATCCGGGGAATGTTTCAACATAAATTATTATACCATTCAATTTTTCATGATTTTCAATAAAAGGATCTATAATATCCCTTGCAGAATTAAAATCACTCTCACTTAATCTACCGTTTGGTTTTAATATTGCTATATATTCTTTTTCATTTAAATGTACTTGCATCATTAATTATCCTTTAAAATATTATATTTTATATTTTAATTATACTATTTAAAAAATTTATTTTCATCATAAAAATAAAAAAAGGGTAAGAACATTTAAGCTCTTACCCTTTTATATCTATAAAGTTTTTAAAAAATTAATGTAAATCAGCGTTTAATTTAATTTCTCTAGTACTTCTCATAGCAATTGTTTGACCAGTAGAAGAATTAACTCTAAAGTGAACTCCATTTACTCCTTGGAAATCGCTACCTTTCATTACTGTTGTAATTTCTTTACCAGGATTAATCTCTTTTAATGCAGCAACTGCTTTTTCAGATAAAGCAATTTTAGTACCAGGTAAGATTGTAACACCTGCATCTAAAATACAACCATCACCAATAGCAGTTCCAGTACAAGAATTTGCACCTAATAATGTATTTTCTCCAATAGAAACAGGAACTCCATCAGTTCCTGATAAAACTCCAAGAATTGAAGCTCCACCGCCAACATCAGATCCAGCACCAACAACAGCAGATGAAGAGATTCTTCCTTCAACCATTACTGAACCTAAAGTTCCTGCATTGAAGTTAATATAAGCAGCACCTGGCATTACAGTTGTTCCTGCTGCTAATTGTGCTCCCATTCTAACTTTTGAAGTTTCTAAAATTCTTGTATTATCAGCAGGAATTACATGTTGTAAGAATCTTGGGAATTTATCAACAGCATCAATATTTGGATATTTTCCTGATAATTTTAAAACAATTTCATTTGCTCTTAACCAGTCAAGTTCCACTGGTTGATTTCCAATCCATGCACAGTTGTGTAATTTACCAAATGCACCTGTTAGATTAAGACTTCTTAATGCTGCTTTTCCAGTAGAAAGTGCATAAAGTTTTAAATATACAGCTTCTGTAGTTTCAGGAGCAGCATCTTCAAAAATAAATACAACTCTATAATCATCGGCTGTAAGTCCTGAATCTATTGGAAGTGAAGCTAATGTTGAAATAACTTGAACATTTTTATGTGCATCACCTTTTGCTTCTGGAATAAATGGTCTAAAAGCTTCTATACAAGAAGTTAAAAACTCATCAGAAATTTTAAATACTAATTCAGATTTTGTAGTATCTACATTCTCTCCTGCTACTTTTAAAGCATTTAAAAATACTGCTGCACTTCCAAAGTTTTCATTCCAATTTATTAAAGGGAAAGTAGCTTGTAGTATTTTATCTTTATTAATTTGTCCTCTATCTACTTTTGCAATACCAAATCCAATTGGATTTCTGTACCAAGATTGTGATTGAATATCATCTATTAATTGTTTAAATTCATCTTTTGTATAAGCCATTATTTCTCCTATTATTTTTTGTGTATTGTACAACAAAGAAGACTAATATTAGGTTAATTTATAAGAAAAAATTATAAATTTATTAATAAATAGTATCCATATCAATTGAAGCATTTGTAGTATTAACAGAATGTAAAGCTGTTAATAGAGCCTTTACATTTGAGCTTCTAAGAATTATTTCATATCTAAATTTATTTGCCATTTTAAAAATAGGGCTTTGTCCAAATCCCACAACTTCTATGTTTTTATTCTCTTTAAAATAACTAACATAAGAATCCATTTCATCTTTTATTTTAAGACCGTTTGCATGGGAAAATGTAACTTTTGCCATTTTTAGAAATGGAGGATAAAGCTCTTGTCTAAATTCAAGTTCAGATTCTAAAAACTCTTGATAATTTGATTCATTTAAATAATGATTAAAAAACTCTTCATTTTTTGTTTGAATTATAACTTCACCCTCACCTTTTCTTCCGCTTCGTCCTGAAATCTGAATTAGCAAAGATAAAGCTTTTTCTCTTGATTTATAAGAGTTCATATTTAAAACCGAATCAATTCCCAGAACAACTGCAAGACGAACATTATGATAATCGTGCCCTTTTGAAAGCATTTGTGTTCCAACTAAAATATCGATTTCACCTTTATTAAACTCATTTAAAATAGTTTTTAATTGATTATTAGTTTTTATTTTATCCCTATCAAATCTTTTTATAATTTTTTCTGGAAAAATTTCTTTTAATTCTTCTTCTATTTGTGCAGTTCCCACTCGCAAATTATGTATTATTCCACTATGACAAGAAGGACAAGAATCAGGAATTTGTTGAGCATAACCACAATAATGGCACTTTAATGCTAAATCATTTTTATGTAAACTCATAGAAACAGAACAATAAGGGCACTCAACTGATTTTCCACAAGATGTACAAATTTGATATTTAAAATTTGCTCGTGTTGGTAAAAACACAATTACTTGATTTCCACCATTTATTGTGTTTTCAATTTTATTTATAATTTTTCCTGATAAATTACCATTACTATCATCAAAACTATAAGTTTTTTTTGTAGTATGAAATGTTTCATTTAGTCTGAAAAATGGTATTTTATGAAAAGAACTAGCACTAACAGTTGCACTTCCTAAAACAAGTTGAATATTAAATTTTTTTGCAATATAAATACATAAATCTTTTGTATGAAATCTAGGTTTTGAATCACTCTTATAAGACTCATCATGCTCTTCATCAACAACAATTACCCCAAGGTTTGAATATGGTAGAAATAAAGCTGATCTTGCTCCTGCAATTAGTTTTATACTTCCTTCTTGTAAACCTTTTAATATTTCAGTTTTTTTCTTTGCTGTAATTTTAGAGTGCCAAATTGCTACGCTTTTATTAAATACTTTTTCTAATCTTTTTTGCATTTGTGGAGTTAGAGAAATCTCAGGCATTAGTAAAATTGCTTGTTTATTATCATTTAAATGCTCTTCAATTATTTTGATATAAACCTCTGTTTTCCCTGCTCCTGTATCTGCAAATAATAAAGCTTGCTTTTTTTCTTTTAAAAAAACTTTTGCTTTTTCTTGAGAGTTTGATAAAAGAATTTTACTATCAAACTTTATTTCATCATTTTGTTTTTCTATTGATTTTGAAAATGGATGATATACACTTAAAGCCTCACCTAAAGAGCATACATAATATTGAGATACAAAATGTGCCGTCTGCATCATAATTTCATCATAATAATTATTTGAGATTTCAGAAATATTAGTACATTTAAAACTTGGCTCTTCTACTTGCTTTATAATTACAGCTTCATTTAAAACTTTTCTATTTTGTAGTTTTACCAAAACTTTTGCACCTATAGTTATTTCTTCTTCACTTTTATAAGTAAGATTATTTAATGGGGATTTTAATAATGCTAATTCATAATAAAACAATTATCTGATCTCCTTACATATATCTTCTTCACTTTTACAAAGCATTTTTTCATTTTCATATAAAAATAAAATAGATTTAGAAGATGAAAGATAAAATTCGTAAGAGTTATCTGAAATTTTGCTCCACTTTCCTAGTTTTTTTTCTTTTGTATCTGTAGAAGTTATAGAAAACTCTATAACTTTTGTAAATAATTTTTCATTAATTTTATCAATAGCACTATAATCTAAATTTTCTATTTTATCACCATTTGATAAAAGGGTATTTATTGTTTTTTTTTGTTCAATTCCACTTTGAATTAAAGATAAATCTGATTTCAAAAGAGATAAGTTTGAACTATCAATTATTGCATTGTATTTAGGAAGAGCAAAAGAAGTTATAAGTACAATTAAGATAATTGCAATTATAATTTCTAAAAGAGAAAAGGCCTTTATATTAAAACCTTGATAATTTATTTGTAATATCTTCAACATTTTTTTGAAAAGTATTATATTCTTGAGACAATCTTATATAAGCTGCTAATAAATCTCTAGTATCATTGTTTTTACCTAAATCCAAGTATTTACTTAGCTCTTTATGTATTTTTTCATCAACAGTAATAGTATAGGCCATATTGTTTATATGAAATGTAACTTCTTTATTCACCCTTTTGCGCCTTTATCAATGTTAATGTACTATCGATTCTTAAAAACATATCTTGATTATTTCTAATTAATTCATCATTATCATTTTTAACTCTATTTAATTCTTGAGTTAATGCTTGATTTTCCAATTTTAATTTTTCATAATCATGAATTAATTTATCAATTTTATTATTTAATGTTTCTATTATTTCCATAAAAAGATTTTATCCAAAATTTCCTAGGTTTCGAACATAAATTATAGTGATAATTATATTTTTTTCTCATTTATAAAGATTTTCGCTACTTCATACAACATTGCAACTGATTTTCCCCATTGAGAATAATCATTTACGTCTTCAAGATTAATTCCAAAATTTTGTGAAATCTGTTGCATTAGCTTTTGCTCATTTAAATGAAAAGTGTGATCAATATGAATTAAAATCATTAATTCAAGTATAACTATTCTTTTACTTTGCTCTGATTTAAAATCTTTTAAAATACCATCTAAACTAAAATTTTCACTATCAAAAGAGTCTAAATTTTCAATACCCATTTCAGTGCAATATTCAAGCAATATTTCTTCTTCTCTTGGCCCATATTTACTATCCACCCGAGCAAGATAATGAGCTAATTGTAAAAAAGAAAACTTCTCTTTTGATTGTAATTTCATTAATAACATTATGATTATTCCTATTTGTATATTTTGTAATTATAATAGAACTAGGTTAACAAGGAATAAACAGCTATCTACCTAAAAAAGGAAATACTGTTAATAAACCTGAAATAATAAATTCTATAGATATTGAAGCTAATAATAATCCCATAATTCTTGAGATTATATTTAATCCAGTAATTCCAAGTCTTTTTGAAATATAACTTGCCATTTTTAAAGTCAAGTAAATATAAGAAGAGATTGCAATTATAATTATACTCATCATTATAAGATGAAATAAAGTATCAGATTTTTGAGAAAATATGATAATAGTTGATATTGCACCAGGACCTGCTATTAAAGGAATAGCCAAAGGAACTACTGCAATTTCTTTTACATTTATACTTTTTTTCTGTGCTTCTTTTAATTCACTTTTTGTATTTTTCGCTTTTGGGGTTTTTGCATTTATCATGTTTATAGACATCAATAGTAACAAAATTCCACCTGCAATTTTAAAAGAAGAAATAGAAATTCCAAAAATCAATAAAATATATTGCCCAATCCAAATAGAAACTAATCCAGCAATACAAGCAGCAATAGAAGCTGTTCTTGCTGTTTCTCTTTTTTCACTTGGACTACTATGTGATGTTAAAGAAACAAAAATAGGAATGGCAACAAAGGGTGAAAATATTGACATTAAACCTATTGATATTTGAATATAATCAGAGAAATCTAGCAACTTACAACCTTATTTATTTGAGTCATAACTTTATGCACCTAAATATTTTGCTCTAATTTCATCTGAGTGAACTAAATCACTTCCTTTGCCTTCAAGTGCTACTTCACCATTTTCTAAAACATATGCCCAATCTGATATTTCTAAGGCAGCAAAGGCGTTTTGCTCCACTAATAAAATAGTAATACCTTCTTCTTTTAATCTAATAATTGTTTCAAAAAGTTCACCAATAATTTTAGGAGCAAGTCCAAGAGATGGTTCATCTAACATAAGAAGTTTTGGAGAGCTCATTAAAGCTCTAGCGATTGCTAGCATTTGTTGCTCTCCTCCACTCATAGTTCCAGCTAATTGCCCTTTTTTTGAAACTAGTCTTGGGAAAAGTTTAAACATCTCTTCTTGTAACTCTTCATATTTATCATCATTATTAAAAGCGCCCATTCTAAGGTTTTCTTCAATAGTAAGATTTTGGAAACATCTTCTTCCCTCAGGAACTAAAGCAATATGATTTTGAATAATCTTATGTGTTTTTAAATTCGAAATATCTTTATTATTAAAAGTGATTTGACCAGTTTTTTTAACATCATTTACAATTGATTGTAAAGTAGAAGTTTTACCAGCTCCATTTGATCCAATCAAAGAAACTATTTGTCCTTCTTTAACTTCAAAATTAATTCCTCTTACAGCTTTAATAAGCCCGTAATATACTTCTAAATTTTTTACTTTAAGCATGTTTAAAATCTCCAAGATAGGCTTTTATAACCTCTTCATCTTTAATAGCATCTTTAATGTCACCTTCAAAGATTGTTTTTCCATAATCTAAAACCATAACCCGATCGCATAGTTTATTTACAAATTTCATATCATGTTCGATTAATAAAATAGTAATATCAAACTCATCTCTTATTTTAAAAAACAGCTCTGCTAATTCATTTGTTTCATTTGGATTCATACCTGCTGCTGGTTCGTCTAATAATAATAGTTGTGGATTAGCTGCAAGTGCACGTGCTATTTCTACTTTTCTTTGTTGACCATAAGAAAGAGAAGTTGCTTGTTCATTTGCATATTTATCAATTCCTAATACTTCCATAATTTCAAAAGCTCTTTTTTTAACTCTTTTTTCTTCTTTATAAAATCTTGGTAATCTAAAAATTGCTTCAAAATATGTATAAGAGGCTTGATAATCAAAGCCTATTAAAATATTTTCTAAAACAGTCATAGATTTAAATAATCTAATATTTTGAAATGTTCTAGCAATTCCTCTATGAACTATTTTATGGGGTTTAATACCATCTATTTTTTGACCATGAAATTTAATTGAACCTTCAGTTGGTTCGTAATTTCCTGTAATAATATTAAACATTGTTGTTTTACCGGCACCATTAGGGCCAATTAAACCATAAATCTCTTTTGCTTTTACACTAAATGAAGTATCTTTTATTGCAGTTACTCCACCAAACTGCTTAGTTACGTTGCAAACTTCTAAAATCATTTGTTTGCCTTTTTCTTTTTAAATAAATCTTTTAACTCTTTTTTACCCATAAGACCTTCCCTTGCAAAAAGCATCACTATAATTAAAATTAAAGAGAAAACAACCATTCTCATTCCTGGCATTGCATCTGTTTGAATACCCATAAAATCCATAGGTTCATCTAAGAATCTCATCCATTCAAGTCCTGCCATTACAAATATAGTTCCTAAAATAGCTCCCGTTGTACTTCCCAGACCACCTAAAACGATGATAATTAATAATTGGAATGTTAAGAAGAATGTAAATAAATCTGGAGAGATTGATGTTAGTAGTGCTGCTAATAAACCACCACCAACACCTTCAAAAAATGCTGAAGTTGTAAATGCTAAAGTTTTAATTTTAAAAGTATTAATACCCATAGCCGTTGCCGCATCTTCATCATCACGAACAGCTTTCATAGCTCTTCCAAACTTTGAATAGATAATATTTAATATTGCAATAACTGTAAAAATTGCAATTCCACCTGTCCAATAAAGATTTGAGAATTCAGGAATATCATTTATACCTAAAGATCCATTTGTAATTGAAGGAGAGTTAATAGCTAAAATTCTAATAATAAATCCAAAGCCAAGTGTAACAATAGCTAAGTAATCACCTCTTACTCTAAAAACAGGAAAAGATAAAGATAAGGCTAATAAAGCTGAAATAGTTCCAGATAAAATCAATGCCCAGAAAAAATTTGCTTGTAAAGCTAAAACCCATGGAGATGCATCTTCAATATAGTATTGATATTCCATCGCTTCTGCATCAACTAATAATATGGCTGTTACATAAGCCCCAATTGCAACAAATCCATTTGGTTCAAGTGAAAACTGACCAGTCACACCATTTATCAAGTTATACGAAACTGCAAGAATAATAAAAATAGCAACATTGTTAATAATTCTAACTGTATATTCATCAAAAAAGTTTTGCGCAAACCATGTAAACCAAATAGCTGTTATTATAATCGCTAGATTTATTAATCTGTCTCTTGTAAAAATTGTATCTTGTGCCATGATTAAAACCTACTCTTTTCTAAATCTTCACCCATAATTCCAGTTGGTTTAAATAACAATACTAAAATTAAGAAAATAAATGCAAAGGCATCTTTATAACCACCAAGTTCTGGGAAAAATGCAATTACAACAACTTCTGTAAATCCAATAATAAATCCACCAACAACAGCACCTGAAACAGAACCAATACCACCAACAACAGCAGCAGCAAAGGCTTTAAGTCCAACTAAAACACCCATCATAGGCTCAACAGAAGGATAATTAATAGCCCAAAAAATTCCACCAACGGCTGCTAGTCCTGAACCTAATCCAAATACTAAAGCAATAATAGTATTTGCATCAATTCCCATTAAATTTACTGTTTTAATATCAAATGACAATGCTCGTATGGCCATACCATATTTTGTTTTATATAAAACATATAATATTCCCATTAATAAAAACAGAGTAACAATTGGAACCATAATAGAAGCAAAAGAGAAAGTAACACCAGCAACATTAAAAATATTTTCCATATACTCAGGTACTGGAAATGCTCTTGGAACTCCACCTAAAAAAACTGTAAAAGCATTTTCTAAAAAGAATGAAATACCAATTGCTGTAATTAGTAAAGAAATTTTTGGAGCTTCTCTTAAAGGTTTATATGCAATTTTATCCATAAACATACCAAAACTAGCCGAAATAGTAACAGCTAATAAAACAGTAAGTGGAAATGGTAAATCAAAAACAGCCATAAAAGTATAAGCTAAAAAAGCACCTACCATCATAATATCACCATGTGCAAAGTTAATTAACCTTAACACACCATACACCATAGTATAACCAATTGCAATAAGGGCGTACATACTACCCAAACTAAAACCGTTCACCATTTGTTGCATAAACGTTAATATATCCATTAAATCTCCTGATTTCTTATATCTACATATTATTGCAATATTAAAAATAATTTTTATTAGTTTTAATATTGCAAAAAAGCCTAACAAAAAAATTGTTAGGCTTTTTGAATTCTTATTTTATAATAAAAATTATGGGTTAACTGTTGCTTTAAATACAGCTTTTCCATCTTTGATTTCTTTAATAACAGCAGATCTAGTTGCGTTACCTTCAGAATCAATAGAGATTTTTCCTGAAACACCATCAAATCCAGTTGTTTTTTTAATTTCTTTATTAATACAAACAGAATTTGTTGGATCTTCACATCTATTCATTGCATCAATTAATACATTATAAGTATCAGCACCTAAAGCTGTAAATGAATTCATTTCTTTATTTCCAGTTTCTTTTTCATGGAAAGCTACGAAATCAGCTGAAGTTTGTGAAGGAGGATTTGTTGAATCAAAGAAATCTGTAAACATATATCCATTTACTGAATCTCCACCTAAGTCAATAAATGTTTGGTTAGCAACACCATCTCCTGAAAACATTGGTTTTTCTAAACCTAATTGTTTAGATTGTCTAGCAATCATAGAAGCTTCTGGGTGGTATAATGGTAAAAACATAAAGTCTGGATTTGTTTCTTTAATTTGAGAAACTACAGCTTTAAAATCTTTGTCACCTGAAGTAACTTTAATTTTCTTAACAATTTCTCCACCATTTTTCTTAAATGCTTGTTCAAAAGCTTTAGCTAAACCTAAAGAATAAACTTGTGCTTGATCAACAACTACAACAGCAGTTTTATAACCTTGAACTTTTGCAAAATTTGCAACAACTTCACCTTGGAAAGAATCTGTAAAACAAACTCTATTTGCAAATTCTCTTTTTGCTGTTAATTGATCATTTGTAGCAACTGAAGCAATAACAGGAATCTCTTTTTTATCAGCAATAGCAATTGCTTGAGCTGTATTTGTAGATGTTAATGCACCTAAAATAGCTACAACTTTATCAGAAGAGATAAGTCTAGTTGTTGCAGTTGCAGTTTCAACTTTATCACCTTTGTTATCAAGTAAAACAATTTTAATTGTATCACCATTTTTTAATGTAGGTTGTTGTTTGTGAGCTAACTCAACACCTAAGTTTGTTACTTGTCCATAAGCTGCTAATGGTCCAGACATTGGCATAACTGCACCAATACTAATCTCTTTTGCTGAAACAACACTACAAGATAATGCAGATGCTAAAGCTATACTTAAAAATTTATTCATTTGTTCTCCTTAATTAATTCTTGTTTATTCTATCATAAGAATATAAAAAAATTATGATAAAACTACAATAAGTTATATAAAAATTATACATTTCATATGACTTTTTAACAAATTTATACTGTTTTAGTACTTTTTAATAGTAGAAAGCATTAATATATAATCTATTAAATTAATCTTTTTGCCGTTTTTAATATAAACTCTTGGAACTCGTTTATCAACCATACATGTTATTTCATAATTTATTGTATTTAATGATTCTGCAACACTATCTATTGAAATTCCATTTGAATCATTTCCTCCAAATAAAATCACTTCATCACCAATATTTACATCTAATCCTGTCACATCTATTAGGCATTGATCCATACATATATTTCCAATAACAGGAACTTTAGAATCCTTTACCATTACCTTTGCTTTTCCTGTTAACATTCTTGTATAACCATCTGCATAACCTATTGGTAAAGTGGCAACCAAAGATTGCTTATCACATTTGTATTTTAAACCATAACTAACACACTCACCCTTATGAAGAGTTTTTACAAAAGAAACTTGAGCTTTTAAACACATAACTTCTTTTAAATTAACAACATTATGATTTACTTCTTTAGATGGGAATAAACCATATAACATAATACCAGCTCTTACCATATCAAAATTATATTGGGGTAAATCAATAATTCCCGCACTATTTGATACATGTTTTAAAGGTATCTTTAGTCCTTTATTCTCTAAATTATTAATAATATACATATATTTTTTAACTTGCTGTATTGTATATTCTTTATCAATTTCATCAGCAGCAGCAAAATGTGTAAATATTCCTTCTATAATTAAACCATCAAGTTTACTGATTTCTAATATATTATCAATAGTTTTATCTTCAAAAACCATACCTAATCGGTTCATTCCCGTATCAAGTTTTATATGAACAGTAATTTTTTTATTTAAAGAAATAGCAACTTGTGAAAATTCTTTTGCTTGCTCTAGTGTATAAATTGTTTGAATAATATTATATTTAATAAGATCAAGTGCTAAATTTTCAGGAGTATAACCCAATACCATAGTTTCGATATTTGGGAAAAAAGTTTTTAATTGTATTGCTTCACTTAATGTAGCAACTGCAAATCTATCTGCACCATTTTCAAGTAATGTTTCAGCAATATAAACAGCACCATGACCATAACCATCTGCTTTAATTACAGCTGTAATTTTAGAATCTTTATTTGTAACTCTTCTTACTTCTCTCATATTATGAGCTAAATTATCTAAATTTATTTCAGCCCAAACGGGTCTTGATAATTTCACTTATTTTCTCCTATTTATATATACTAAATCATTATTCTTATGTAAGTAATAAAAAGCAGCACAATAGCTTTTTATTACTTCCATAAAAATAAATTTATCAAAAGGAGAAGTATAAAACTCCCTTTGATTTTATTTATTTGAGATATTTTAAAATATCTATTTATATCTTTTTATTTCACCTGAATTTACTCTTGCAACAAAAGAGTTTAACTCTTTTTTAACAATTGGCATAAGATAGTATAATCCAATAATATTAAAAATAGACATTGAAAACATTGCTGCATCAGAGAAGTCAATAACAGCACCAAAGCTAATACTTGTACCAACAATTACAAATAAACAAAAAATTCCTTTATAAACAAGTTCAGTTGTAGCACCCTCACCAAAAAGATAAGTCCATGCTTTTAGTCCGTAATATGACCATGACACCATAGTTGAGAAAGCAAACATCACTACTGCTAGTGCTAAGAAATACTCAAAAATAAATGAAGTTTCTGTAAAAGCAGCAGCAGTTAATGTAACTCCACTTAAAGCACCTGTATTCATTCCTGAAATAATAATAACTAAAGCTGTCATCGTACAAATAACAACCGTATCAATAAATGGTTCAAGTAAAGAAACAAAACCTTCTGTTATGGGTTCTTTAGTTTTTACAGCTGAATGGGCAATGGCTGCTGATCCAACTCCTGCTTCATTTGAGAAAGTAGCTCTTTTTAATCCTTGAATTAATGCTCCAATAAAACCACCAGCAACTCCAGCACCTGTAAATGCTCCAATAAATATTTGCTCAAAAGCAGCGCCTATTTGATCATAATGAGAAACTAATACAATAACTGCCATTCCAACATATAAAGTAGCCATAAATGGAACTAGTTTTGAAGTTACTGATCCAATAGAAGGCATACCACCTATAATAACTCCTGCAAGAAGTATTGCGAAAATAATACCTGTAATCCATCCGTATCCAGGAGCTAATCCAAATGTTTGAACAATCATTGCATTGGCTTGATTACCTTGGAACATGTTTCCAGCACCAAATGCTGCAAATATTGTCATAATTGCAAAACCAACTGCTAGTATTTTACCCGTTTTTGCATGACCTTTTTCTTTAAATGCTTTTGATAAATAATACATTGGTCCACCTGATACTGTACCATCAGCATTTTCATTTCTATATTTTACACCTAAGGTACACTCAGTAAATTTTGATGCCATTCCAAATAAACCACAAACTATCATCCAAAAAGTTGCTCCTGCTCCTCCAATAGATAAAGCCACACCAACTCCAGCAATATTTCCAAGACCAACAGTTCCTGATAATGCTGTTGTAAGCGCTTGAAAGTGTGAAACTTCACCTGGCTCTTTTTTATCTGGATTTGAAAACTTTCCACGAACAATATCAATTGCTAATCCAATTCTTCTAAATTGTACAAAACCAAAATAAAAAGTAAATACAATAGCTGCAACAAACAACCAAGCAACAATTAATGGAAATGTTACTCCATCTTCTATTTTAATACCATAAAAAATCATATTTGCAAACCAAGCAAAGTAATTTGTAAAAAATTGATCTATTTTTTGATCTATTCCAACAATCTCTTCTGCAAAACTAAAACTTGGGATACACAACATTGCTATGAAAAATAGCACCCTTTTAAATACATTCATAAATTTTCCTTTTTTATAATATAAATTTATATTAAATTATTATTTTATTGTATAGACAGCTATCAATATTAAATTAAGACATTAGCCAATTGATTTATTAATGAAAATTTCTAAAAGTAAAGAAAGAGAAAACTCTTTCTTTACAGTCTATCCTTGAAAGAATGATGAGAATAACAAGATATCTGCATTTGTTTCATTTCTTTTATCAATAGTAATTACATCATTTATAATTTTTCCAATTGAAGGAGCAAATGTAATTCCAAGCCAACCTAATCCAGTGGCGTGTACTAAATTTTTATAGTTTTCATCAAATCCTAAAATTGGAATATCATTTGGAGTAAGAGGTCTAAATCCTGCCCATTCAACTACATTTTCTCTTTTAAATTCGTTTGTGTATTGTGCTAGGTTTTTATTCATACTATCAATTTGTTTTCTTACAATTGAAGGATCCGTTGTACCAAGTTCAAGTTTTGAAGTCATTCTTAATGTTTCTCTTCTTGGAGTCATAGCTATAAACAAGTCTGCAAATAAAGATGTTGTTTTAGGCATTAATTCTTTATCCATATTAAAAGTCAAACTATAACCTTTTGCAGGTGTCATCATAAATCTATTTTTTGCTTGACGTGCTAGTTTATCATCAGCTCCAGTTGAAAGAATAAATGTTTCAGCTTCATATACACCTTTTGAAGTTCGAATTTTACTTACTTTTGAACCTTCAAATTCTAATCTTTCAACATCTTCATTTAAAAGAAATTCAACACCTTTTTCTTCTAAATATTTTTTTACAGCAAGCATCATTTCACCTGCATCAATATGTCCATTTTCTTTTAAAAGAATAGAACCTATTACTTTGTCATTTAAGATTGGCATATACTCTTTTGTTTTCTCTTTTGAAAGAATTTCATAAGCAAGTGGATCATCACAATGTGCTGCTTTTGCATCAAAAGTTTTTTGCTCAGTATAAATCATTAATAAACCATCTTTTCTAAAGTAAAAATCAATTCCATCATCTTCAACCATAGATTGATACATATCTAAACTAACTTGCCCATATCTTTCAAATAAAGCTAATGTTCTTTTTAATCTAGCTTCTGTTGAACTTGCTGCAAATTTTAAAAGCCATTTATATAAATGTAAATCCAATGTAGGATGAACACTAGCTGGAGATTCACCTTTTAACATCAATTTAATAGTATCAGGAATAGCACCAGGTGCACTTAATGGAGCTTTTTTAAATGCTGATAATAATCCTGCATTTCCAAAAGATGTTCCATTTGTAATATCACTTTTATCTATTACAGTTACACTTCTACCACTTTTTTGTAAACAATATGCTGACATAAGTCCAATACAACCACCACCTACAATTACTACATCTTTTTTCATTTTAATTCTCCATTAATATTTAAAATAATCTTCTATCTTTTTGCTATTGCTTCAATTTCAATCAAAGCATCTTTTGGTAATCTCGCTACTTCATATGTTGCACGTGCTGGATATGGAGCACTAAAAAACTGTCCATAAATCTCATTTACTACTGCAAAATCTTCAATATTTTTTAATAAAATTGTAGTTTTTGAGATATCTTTCATTTCTAAACCTGCTTCTTCTAAAATATATTTAATATTTTGTAAAGATTGTCTAGCTTGAGAAGCTATATCTTCTCCTGCAAAAGAACCAGTTGTTTCATCAATAGGTAATTGTCCAGATACAAATATAAATCCATCTTTATCTACAGCTTGAGAATATGGTCCAATTGCACTTGGTGCTTTTGTTGAGTTAATTACTTTCATATTATTCCTTGGTGATAATTTTTTTTTACTATTGGTAGTTTATAATAAAGTTTTATTAAAGTAAATAGTTTTTATTATATATTTTATACAATTTGATAATTTATTATTGACTTATTTGAAACTAATGTATAATTTATAAACAAAAAACATTAAATTATGGTCTTATTTACTTTTCTGATAATAAAAACTTATTATAGAAACTATTTGCCTTTTAATTATTCTGATAATTTTTTATTATTATATTGACTTTTTCTATTTTATCACTTATAATACTAGCCATAAATTTAAATAAAAAAAGGTTTTTTTTGAACTCTTACATCAAAAAATATATCTCAATTGCTGATTTTTTAGGTGAAGTATTAGGAACTAATACTGAAGTAATAATACATGACTTAATTAATTATGATCATTCAATAGTGCATATTATTAATGGACATATAAGTAATAGAAAAATTGGCGATGCAATAACTGATTTAGTTTTAGAGTTTATGATAACAGAAGCTAAAAACAATAAGCAGTTTATATGTAACTATAGCTCAAAAACTATTGGTGATAAACTATTATACTCATCATCATATTTTATTAGAGATGAAAAAGATAATTTAGTTGGTGCACTATGTTTAAATTCAGATTATCATGATGTAAAAAAATCATTATCATTTTTAACTTCCCTACTTCCAAACTATGTGGAGGATAAGGTTATAGCACTAAGCAATATAAAAGAGACTCTAAATACAAGTTCGCAAGAAGGAACTGTAAATAAAATAGATGAAATTTTAAATCAATTTGATGTTGAACCAAATAGAATGACAATAGAAGAAAAAACAGAAGTGATTGCCACATTAAGTGATTGTGGTATTTTTAATATAAGAGGCTCAGTTCAAGAAGTAGCAAATAAATTGCAAATGTCTGAACCTTCAGTTTATAGATATATAAAGAAAATAAAAAAATAAATTTATTCTAATTCCAAACTCATAAGATACATATCTTCACCATCTGTAACTTTTATATTTATACTTTGGCACTTTGGACATGAAAATTCATTTTTTTCTAAAGTTGAACTTGTATTACAATCAAAACACTCAATAACTACTTTTTGATGATTTATCAAAAAAACTGCATCATGACAGACCGTTTGTTCTTTAAAGGTATCAAAAGCTGTTTGCAGTAAATCAGGCTCAACTCCACTTAAAACTCCAATTTTAACCACAACTTTTGTAACTTTTTTTGCATCATTTGTTCGTGCGTGTTCTTCACAGCTTTCAAGAAGGGATTGAACTATTGAGTATTCATGCATAAACTACTCCTTTAAAAATATTATACTTTTTAAAGAAAACCATTAACAAATCCTTGGAAGAAGCTCACCTGTTGGTGTATCTAAAAATCTTTTTGTTCCCCATGAACTATTTAGTATTACTTTTTTATTATATTGTTGAGTAACTTTCCCAATAATACAAGCATTTGAAGCTTCAGGAAATCCATGTAAAACTTCAATTGCTTTTACTACATCATCTTTAGGAATAGCTAAAACAAAAGTTCCCTCATTTGCAAGGTTTGTAGCTTCAAAACCTAACATCTCACAAATTCCCCTTACCTCATCACACAGAGGAATTTTTTCTTCATCTACTTCTATACAAATATTTGATTGTTTTGCCCACTCATTTAAAACAGCACTCACTCCACCTCTTGTGGCATCTCTTAGAGCTGTAATTTTAATACCTGAGTCAATCAAAGCTTTAACTTGTGGATATAATGAATTACAATCACTTTTAAGATTTGAGTTCATATCCATACCCTCACGTGCAGCAAAAATAGTAGCACCATGAGCTCCAATATCTCTATTTACTAAAATCAAATCATCTTCACTAATATTTTTTGAGCTAATAACTTTATATAAAATCTCTCAAATTCCAGTCGTATTTATAAAGATTTTATCAACAGCACCTTTAGGAACTACCTTTGTATCTCCACTTACAACAATAGCATCATTTACTTCAAGCTCTTTTTTCATGGAAGCCACTATTCTTTGTAGTTGCTCTACTTCAAACCCCTCTTCAATAATCACTGAACAAGTAAGATACTTAGGCTTTGCACCCATCATGGCTAAGTCATTACAAGTTCCACAAATGGCAAGTTTCCCAATATCTGCTCCACTAAAGAATAAAGGACTAACTGTAAATGAATCTGTACTAAAAGCTAATTCCCCATTTTGAATAATTGCAGCGTCTTCACTTTTTTCTAAAATCTCATTTTTAAAAGCTTCATAAAAGACCTCTTTTATTAACTCATTATTTTCAGCTCCACCATTTCCATGAGCTAGGGTTATTGTTTTGGTCATTTATTTATCTTCCCTACTCTTTGAATATTTCTTTTTCCCACCCTTTGATGTTTCAACTGGATATTTAGCTTCATTTTTTCTCATCTTATTCATAATGGCATCTTCAAGGTTTATATCTAGTTTCATACAAAGTCTAAGAAGATAAATAGCAACGTCTGCTACTTCTTCTTTTGTATGCTCTAATACATCATCAGGTAAGTTTTGTGATTCTTCAAAATTTAACCATTGAAATATTTCATTTAGTTCCCCTACTTCACCTGTTAATGCCATAACTAGATTTTTAGGATTATGAAAACTTTCCCAGTTTCTATCATCTGAGAATTTTTGTATTCTTTGTTCTATTCTTTCTATGTTCATAAATAGCCTTTACTCATAAAATTTACAAATAGCCTGAGTTCCCAAATCTCCATCACCATTTTTTTCTAAAGTTTCATACATCTCTATAACATCTTGTAGTACTTTTAGATTTGCTACTTCTTCATTTGCTATTTTTAAATCTTTTACAATATGTTTTATATAAAAGCCTGGCTCAAAATCTCTTTTATTCATCTTAGGAGCATTATTTGTCATTTGCCAACTTGATGCTGCTCCATTACTAATACTTGCAAGCATTGTAGGTATATCTAATCCAACTTTATTTCCATAAGCAATAGCTTCACTAATACCTGCAATTATTCCAGCAATTGCAACTTGATTTGCCATTTTTGTATGTTGTCCATTTCCTGATTTACCTTCATAGATAATTGTAGTACCCATGGCTTCAAAAACTTCTTTACAAGTATTAAAGTTATCTTCATCTCCTCCAACCATAATAGATAAAGTAGCATTTTTAGCTCCCACATCTCCACCTGAGACAGGGGCATCTAAAAATTTCAATCCTTTTTCTTTTGCCTTATTATAAATATCTATTGTTAGCTTTGGACTTGTAGTTGTCATATCTATTAAATAAGTGTTTTCATTTGCACTATTTAAAATACCTTTTTGAGATAAATATACTTCTTCTACATCTTTTGGATAACCTACAATTGTAATTACTACGTCTTTATCTTTTGCACAAGACTCTATTGTTTCACAAAATATTGCACCTGCATTTAATATATCTTTGATTTTTTCTTTATTTCGTGCATATACTTCAACTTCAAATCCTTTTTTCATTAGATTTAAAATCATAAATTTTCCCATTACACCTGCGCCTATAAAACCTATTTTTTTACCTATAATTTGACTCATAATATTAAGACCTTTTTTTAAATTTATAAAAAGTAAAGCAGTTTTCTTTCTTTATAAAAGATTACCATATTTATAATAAGCACTACATGCACCTTCGCTACTAACCATACAAGAACCTATTGGATTTGTTGGAGTACAAAGTGTTCCAAAGATTTTACAATCGTGTGGTTTTGCAACTCCTTTTAGAATATCTGGGCATCTGCAAGCTTTATTATCTTTTACTTCTTTTGTTGGTAATATTTCTTTATATGCTATTTTTGCATTATATTTATCATATTGCTCTTTTAGTTCATATCCACTATCTTCAACCTCTCCAATTCCTCTGAATTTAAAAGGAACTTTTTTGAAATATTTATTTATTAATTCTTGAGCTTTTATATTTCCCTCATAAGAAACCAATCTTTTATACTCTATTTCTAAATCACTTCTTTTTTCAACAAACTGTTTTACTATCATATAAAGAGATTGCATCACGTCTACTGGTTCAAAGCCACTTACAACTACTGGTTTATTATAATCCCTTGGAAACTCTTCATATATCTTACTTCCACTAATAACACTTACATGTGAAGAGCCTAAAAAAGCATCTATCTTACAATCACTACTTTGAACAAGTACACGCATAACTTCAGGAACTGTAATATGATTTATATGAAAAAGTATATTTGTAATATCTTGTTTTATTACTTGTTCTAATAAAGCACAAGTCATAGGAGTTGTTGTTTCAAATCCTATTGCAAAAAAGACTACTGTTTTATTTGGATTTTCACTTGCTATTTTTATACACTCCATTGGTGAGTAGACAAATCTTACATCAGCACCTTGGCTTCTTGCATTTTGTAAACTTCCACGACTACCTGGAACTTTTATCATATCGCCTAAAGTTACAAGTATTACATCTTCTTGTAAACTTAATTCATAAGCACTATCGATTCTCTCTTTTGGCATAACACAAACAGGACAACCAGGTCCGTGTATAAAATTTATTTTTTTATTTATTAACTGTGGAATTCCATATTTCATAATAGTATGAGTGTGCCCACCACAAACTTCCATGATATTTATAATTCCATCATAATTTTTTAGTTCTTCATCAATTAGTTGTTTATATGCTTTTATGGTTTTAGCATCTCTAAAACCATCATATAAATCTTTTAGTTGTAGCTCTTTTTCCATGATATTTCAAAACCTATCTATTTGGGCAATTATCAGATTGCTCAATTGCTTCTAATCTATCTTG
>RRZU013381064.1_pt1 | contig 20751 bp, 17 predicted proteins | sample 2165561 | NCBI WGS metagenome assembly RRZU01 (sample SAMN10456909, study PRJNA506462) | wastewater metagenome | isolation source: wastewater sludge | place: USA: Moscow, Idaho | reverse complement strand
GCAAAACTTTCTAATAAAAAATTTAAAACCTCAGAATTATTAGCGACAAAAGGGCGAAAAACGACGATTGGAATAGCATAAACGATACTTTCTTCTCTCGCTTTTGCCGTCATCATGTAATTATTCTTGGCAAAAAATGGACGTAACCCAAGGATGTCTCCTGGATTGCATTTATTAAGTAAAATTTCCTCGGCATCTGCAATAACGGACAAATTAATAACACCCGAAGCGACAACGTAAAAACTATCATGTAAGATATCATTAACCTGAAATAATACTTTATTCTTTTGAAGATTTACAACACGAATACTAGTCGCAATTTTAGTTAACTCTTCAAATGTCAAATGATTAAATGGCGAATGCTCTTTTAAAAAATCAGCAATGTTTTCAGCAATTGTGTTCATAAGGTCGAAATAAATAATCTATTTGTTTGTAAAAATAACAAATTTAAAAATGATAACACAGCCATACATACAGCAATATATTTTAATTATACAATACATAATTTTTTCATAAAATAAGGTTCATTTTTAATGAATTTGAGTAACTTTTTTTACTTTTTAAACAAAAATATTTGGGACTGACAAACAAAAGAGTGCTCGTAAAATATTAATTTATAAACTAGTGCAAAATATATTAGATTTAGAGCACGCATTGTCAATAGGTGTTTTTTTTCTGGGTTTTTTGATGAAACTGGTGTAAATATAAAATTACAACATATTCTATTTTACATAATATAAATTATAGTGCGTTAATATAATATACAATAGTTTCTAAAAAGTATCATAAATACATTATTTTTAAATACACTTCAAGTTGGTTTCAACTTGTAATATTAACTATGAAAAACTAGTCAGTTCATTTCTTAAGTTTACCTTTGCACAAAAATTAAAAATTGCAGCTTCCATGAGTACTACAGAAATGCCAAAAAAACAATATATCAAATTAATATTGATTTTAGGCTCAATGACAGCCCTTGGTCCATTTTCAATTGACATGTATTTACCGGGTTTTGCTGAAATTGCGAAAGATTTAAATACGTCCGTTGCTAATGTTTCGATGACTTTATCCAGTTATTTTGTTGGAATTTCCGCGGGACAATTGCTTTACGGACCATTATTAGACCGTTTTGGTCGCAAAAAACCACTCTTTATTGGATTATTAATTTACATATTAGCTTCATTAGGTTGTGTTTTTGTAACCGATATTAACACTTTTATTGGTTTACGATTCATCCAGGCTGTGGGCAGTTGTGCTGCAACTGTAGCATCGGTTTCTATGGTTCGGGATTTATTTCCTGTAAAAGATATTCCAAAAGTATTTTCATTATTAATGTTGGTTGTTGGGCTTTCGCCAATGCTTGCACCAACTATCGGTGGTTATGTTACCGAAGATTATGGTTGGCATACCGTCTTTTTTATATTAATGTGTATTGGAATTGTAATTCTTATAGCATCCCAAATTGTTTTGCCAAATAGCTATTTGCCAGATACTTCAATTTCATTAAAACCAAAACCGATTATTATTAATTTTATAAGTATTCTAAAAGAACCTCAGTTTTATACGTACGCTTTTGCTGGAGCTACTGCGTTTTCTGGATTGTTTACTTATGTGGCAGCTTCCCCAATTTTATTTATGGATATTTTTGAAGTAGATGGAAAAACCTACGGTTGGATATTTGCCTTTATGTCTTTGAGTCTTATTATTGGCAGCCAGCTTAATTCGGTATTTTTGAATAGATTCAAAAGTGAACAAATGATTTTTGCTGCCTTAATTTCACAATCAGTGATTAGTATTGTATTTCTATTATTGGCTATGAATACTCTTTTGGGTCTGTATGAAACTATTGGCATGTTGTTTTTATTTCTGACATGCTTAGGAATCACTAATCCAAACACGGCGGGACTTACCCTTGCTCCTTTTGCCAGAAATGCAGGAAGTGCCTCAGCATTAATGGGTGCCATTCAACTAGGATTAGGAGCATTTGCTTCGTTTGTAGTGGGTGTTTTTGTACAGAATTCGATCTTACCAATGGTTATTATTATGACTATTTCGACAATTTTGGCATTGACTATATTATTTCTTGGGAAAAGAAGCATAAAAAAAACTATTACAACTTCTGATAATGACGAAATTATAATAGTTAAATAATAGTTTATGAAAGGGAATGAAATTGGATTAATTCATTCTCTTTTGTTTTTTTATTGGTTTCTCCGTTTTTGAAAGTATTTCATTTTTTGTTTGAAGAATATAATTAGCCAATAATTTTTCTATCAATTCGTCTTTAGTCAAATGATGAAAAACAGTTTTTATTTTTTCTTTTAATTCTGGAGCAACATCATGGTTTGGCTTGGTTTTGAAAATTTGCTTTGCCCATAACAAGGTATTATTTTCTTCGATACTTAAGGCACTCGGTTTTTTGAACTGGTTAAATTTAATTCCTAATTCTTTTTCGAAGTCGGCAATTTCTGCAACCTCTTCCGGTTGCAATACCGTCAAAGAAAGTCCCTTCGCTCCTGCTCTAGCCGTTCGACCACTACGATGCACATACGCTTCATAAACATCCGGCAAATGGTAATTGACTACATAGGATATTTCTTTTACATCAATTCCTCTTGCCGCTAAATCTGTCGCTACTAATATGTTGATATGTCCGTCACGGAATTGCTCCATGATTCGGTCCCGAATTCCTTGCGATAAACTTCCGTGCAATGCACCTGATGAAAATCGGTTGATTGCCAGGTTTTTAGCTAATTTATTGACAGCCGCTTTTGTTTTGCAAAAGATAATTCCGCGTTCTCCTTCTTTAGAGTTCAAAAAATGCATCAAAACATCCAGTTTTTCAATGGGATCTACCACAATGTATTCATGGTCAATTCCTTGATTCCCTATCGTTTCCATGTTGGCACTCACTTGTACCACATTTTTGTTCAAATAGTTTTGAATCAATTGTTTTATCGTTCCTGGCATGGTTGCCGAGAATAAAAAAGTCTTATGCGTTGCTGGGAATTCAGCGATAATTTCGTCTAAACTTTCTTTTAATATAGTCACCATTTCATCGGCTTCATCGAGCACGAGAAATTTAGTTGCTTTTAAGTTTATTGCTTTGCGCTGAATCAAATCGATTAAACGTCCCGGTGTTGCCACAACAATATGTGTAGGCGCTGCAAGTCGTTCTATTTGTGGTTTGATTGGAATTCCTCCACAAGTTGCTGCAATAGAAACTTCAGGTAAAAATTGAGCAAAAGACGCTAAATTTTTAAATATTTGTTGGCCTAGTTCACGAGTTGGAGCAAGAATTACTGCTTGAAGCAAAGGGGAGTTTGCATCTATTAATTGTAAAATAGGCAATCCAAAAGCTGCCGTTTTTCCTGTACCTGTTTTAGCAAGACCTACAAAATCCGTCTTATTTGATAAAAGCAACGGAATTGTTTTTTGTTGAATTTCTGTCGGAGTAACAATATTCAAATCAGAAAGTGCATTCAATAAAGGTTTAGAAATTCCTAAATCAGAGAATTGTTTTGACATTTTTTTGGATTTTATATTTTATAAAAAGGAATTGTTTTGTATGCGTATTTTTAGCCCCAATAGAAACGATATCCTGTTGTGGCGGGGTTCGCCACAACAGATAAAGTGTATAGCGGGAATAGCTTCAGAAAAAATTAATCTTCGTCTGGCTCATTCATTATTTTTTCACGGTATTTTTTTCCAGTTAGCAAGACGAGTTTTAGCTTATAATCGTCTACTAGCCATTCGCGGTAATTTTTACTGCACTGGCTCAAACATTTTGAATACCGCTTAATACGACAGTCGATATCATCTTCTAACAGTTTTCCGAGTATTTTGGCCTCTTGTAAAGTTTCAGAATTATCAACACACATGGCAGCATGCTGTTCTAAAGATTTGTCAAGTACTTCTTTTGAACGTAAATTTTGTTTGATAATAAGTTTGTGTTCTTCATCGACATCAAAAGATACGACTTCGGTTTTGCTGAATTTAGCGCGCAAATCTGGAGGCATGCTGTATTTAAAATACAATTCGATTTCGGTATCATCTCGTAAGTTTTCCAGATAAAATTCCGGTGATTTAAAGATGTGTTGCCAGTTTACCGGTTCACTCCACAATCCAAATCGTGCGGCATTATTTCCTAAATCAATTACAGTAAAGCTGTCTTTATTAGGTAATTTTCTGGAACCACGACCAATCATTTGATAGTATAATGTCAACGATTTTGTTGCTCTATTCAAAATTATAGTTTCTACAGTAGGTTCATCAAAACCTGTGGTAAGAATCCCTACAGATGTCAGAATTGCATCTGGCGTATGCTTGAACCAATGTAAAATATCTTTACGTTCCTCGTTATTACTGGTGTTATCCAAGTGACGAAGTGCATAACCCGCTTCTCTAAACGTTTCATATACATACAAGGATGTATTGATACCATTATTGAAAATTAAGGTTTTCTTTCCTAGGGATTTCTCCGTATAGGCATGCAATAATTTTTCCTGCATAGCCATATTTGTATATAAATCATCGGATGATTTTACCGTATAATCTCCGTTGATTCCTACCTTTAATGATGTTAAACCAACGTCATAACTGTACGTAACTGCTTTTGCCAAAAATCCATTTTCTATCAAAGAACTAATGGTATCTCCTACAATTAATTCATCGTAGCTTTCATGCATTGGTAATTTAATATTCGAACTTAAAGGCGTTGCTGTTACTCCCAATATAAAGGCATTTTTGAAAGAGCTTAAAAGTTTTCTAAAGGAATTGTAATGCGCCTCATCGATGATGACCAATCCTACATTATCCAAATGCAGTTTTTCATCGTTGATTCGGTTTTTCAAAGTCTCAACCATTGCTACAAAACAAGAATAATCATTTTGGTCTGGAAGTTCTTTTACTTTACTATTAATAATTTTGTTTTTTACATCAAAACCCTTCAACATTTTTGAAGTTTGTTTACACAACTCAATTCGATGGGTTAAAACGACAACTTTTTTATCGTGTTGTGATAAATAACGACGTACGATTTCAGAAAACACTACTGTTTTTCCACCACCGGTAGGCAATTGGTATAACAAATGGTGCTGCGGAGGTGCATTATCAATACGTTCAAAGATGGCATCGATATCGCCTTTTTGGTACGCATAAAGTTCTTTTTTGTCTTCGATTTCTATTTCTAAAGTGTTTTGGAACATTGTTTATTATTGGATTTTTGCAAAAATACACCTAAAAAACAGTTTAATTGTCAATTTTTATTAAAAAAAAAATGATTGATTAAATAAAATTGAATTATGCAACCAATCAGTATTCAAATCGTTCAATTGTAGCATTAAACTCGGGTTCGTTGCGCCATTTTTGTTCCATTGTTTCCTTATGTATGGAAATAATTCTAGGTTTGAAATCATTGAGTATTCCATTTGCAATCAAAAAAGTAACGGCTTGTTCAAACGAATTAAACATACTTTTGAAAAATAAATCTTGTTTTATAACATGTTCCGATGAGAATGTTTGTGCGATTTCAATATTATAAAGCATTACATCAGCAATTACAAAAGGATCTACTCCAAGTAGCGTGAAGTGTTTAATATATTTTTGGGCAACAGAACGCCTCATTTTAGGCTTGCTGCGTCTTCCTAGCTTTTTTAAAGGATAATATTCATTTGAAATTTTGAGTTTGCATTCCTGTAAAAGTGACTCCTCTTTTGGATTAAAAACAAAATTATAATAGACTTTTACTGGACTAAATTTTTCATACAATTCGATAATTTGTTCTTCGAGTTGTTCTTTATTTAATTCGGATAAATATTTTTTTAAATCGCGCTTGCTCATTATCAAAGTTTAAGGATACAAAAGTAATTTACTTTAGGAATCAATGCGCTAAAAATCAAACTTAATACTTAATTTTGCACATTAAAACTAAATACATTCAAATGCTTAAGATTTTTAAAATTACTGCAACAATAGAGGGAATATCTGCTTTATTATTATTTTTCTTTGCGATGCCCATGAAATATATCTATAACGACCCTTATTATGTTAAACATATTGGTATGGCTCACGGAATATTATTTACTTTATACATTGTTCTTGCAACAAGTTTAAAATTTAAAGAAAAGTGGGATTTTAAAAAATATTTTATAATTTGTATGGCGTCAATTCCTCCATTTGGTACTTTTTACATAGAAAGAAAATATCTGAAAAATGTATAAATACATAGAAAAAATATTTACTTTTCTATATCCTGTTTTCCGAAAATGGGGATTAGGAAGTAGTTCCGCTTCTTATATTAGCTTAGTGCTGAATATTACAATCATGTGCGTGCTTGCGTATATCATGTATGCTATTTTTCGTCTTATTTTAGTTACAATCATGGCGGTTATTGCCCAAAAAACAAAAACAAAATTTGATGATTTACTAGTTACCAACAAAACGGCTAAATACATTGCGCATTTAATTCCATTGTTATTTATTTACAAATCAGTTCCAATAATTTTAGAACGATTTGAATATTGGGAAAGTTTTTTTGGAAAATTGGTTGAAATATATATTGTGGTTTTGCTTTTGTGGATCATACGTACCATATTTAATGCGTTACGCGATTATTTAAAACTGAAACCCCGTTACAGCGACAAGCCTATTGATAGCTTCATTCAGGTCATCATGATTGTCCTTTGGGCGGTTGGGCTTACCGTTATTACTTCAAAATTATTCAATATCGACCAAAAAGAACTCTTAACTTATTTAGGAGCGGTTTCGGCAGTTATTATTTTGATTTTTAGAGACACTATTTTGGGTTTTGTCTCGAGCGTTCAGGTATCTATAAACGACATGATTCGTATTGGCGACTGGATTACGATGGATCGGTTTGGAGCTGACGGAGATGTTATCGAAATCAACTTGGCATCTGTAAAAGTGCAAAATTTTGATAAAACGACCACCACTATTCCAACCTATAGTTTAAGTTCCGATTCGTTTCAAAACTGGCGCGGAATGTTAAATTCTGACGGAAGACGTATCAAAAGACATATCCTCATAAAAGCAAGCAGCATTCGGTTTTTAGAGGCAGCGGAATTGAATAACCTGAAAAAAATCCATCTAATATCGGATTATATTGACTCCCGAACAGTAGAAATTAACGAATATAATTCTAATAATAAAATTGATAAATCAATTCCTATCAATGGAAGGAATTTGACTAATTTAGGGATATTCAGAAAGTATATTACGGAGTATTTATACAACTATCCTGGACTAAATAAAGACATGATGATGCTTTGCCGCCAATTGCAGTCTACATCACATGGAGTTCCTCTTGAAGTGTATGCGTTTTCACATGACAAGCGATTTGAGAATTATGAATACATCATGTCCGATATTTTTGATCATATTATTGCCTCAGTGCCTTATTTTGATTTGGAAATTTTCGAAACTATTACTGAAAATAATTTACCAGTAGCATAATACTTCTTTTTGTTATTTTAAAAAAAAGAGCGGTAAATTTATAGTTTACAAAATAAACCAAAACCATGGACTGAAAGTCCATGGTTTTGGTTTAGCAGACTGAAAGTCTCCACGGTTATAATAATAAAAATCAACCGCAGATTCACAGATTTATTATAACCTCAAAAAAAATCTGCGAATCTGCGGTAATTTTTTTTAGAAACTGAAAGGGAAATGCACTAAAGTGCATAGTTTTAAACTATTTCTGTGACCAATAAAAGGAATGCCACAAATTGCACAAATTTTCACAAACTAATAGTGAAGGTTTGTGCAGTTTTATAATAAAAACAGTTGCGATCAACTAACCATGTGTTTTGTTTGAACTCAATTTTAGCTACACCAGCACAAGTTTTGCCTTAGTCATCAAATTATATTTGAACGGTTTTCATTATAATTAGTTAATCAGTGGTCTTCTCTGTTTGTTTTTTTTTAATTTTAAAGAAAAAAATGAATGCACGCGATACTTTTTTAAATCAATTTAGAGGACAAACAATCGGTTCCGTAACTGATGAATCAACAACTGAAGAATCCTTTCAAAATAAAGTCCTTCGACCTATATTAAAACTGCAAAACGACTTGTTTGTAGCATTACTTATCAATTACATTGATAAGAACACCCCAGGTTTTTATTCTAAAACTATAGATGTTAAATTAACATTAATAGAAAATGCAATACAAAAAGATATTCAGTTTAGAAATGTAATGAAAGGAATTATCATTGGGTTATTTACGGCTGGTGAATATGTTATTTATGCAAAAAACTCTTCCAACATAAATAAAAGAATGATGAGCATGCTTGCAGAACGATTGAAAAGTCAAGTACATCTTTTTGAAATTTAAAAAAATTAATACTTTTTACCTTCCACAATTTATTTTAGAACTCATTAATAGGGAATAATATAACGTTATTAAGGAATCTTCATTCTATTATGTTGTTAAAAGATGCTCTCAAAGAAATTGTGATATGTTAAAAAAACTTTATTTGTTGTTTATAGTTTAAAAAAAGAGACTTATTTGTCCAATTATTGCAATTTAATTATGATTTAATAATTCTAATCTTTTATATAGTAAATATTGCTTAAATGAAATTTTATCTGCTTTTTGAACGATTATTTTTATTATAATTGTTAAAAGTAAATTTATGAAGCAAGAATATTTCAAATGGTATTCCCCAAATTTAAATCGAGATATTGAATTGGTCGTTTTTGGTCATGCGGGATATCCTGTAGTACTATTTCCAACATCTATGGGAAGTTACCACGAAAATAAAGACATGGGGCTGATTGACTCTGCAAAATGGTACCTTGAGCAAGGTTTAATCCAAATATTTTGTCCCGATAGTATTGATAGAGACAGTTTTTACAATAAAAACATACATCCTATTCACCGCATCGAAAATCATGTACGTTATGACAAAATGATTTGTCATGAAATTGTTGAGAAAATAAAAAACAATACTTCTTCAGGGAAAGTGGTTGTTGCAGGTTGCAGTTTTGGAGGTTATCATGCGGCAAATTTTGCGTTTAGACATCCTGGATATGTAAGTCATTTATTTTCTATGGGTGGTGCTTTTGATATCAAGAGTTTTATGGATGGCTTTCATAACGATGATGTGTTTTATAACAGTCCATTAGATTATTTATATGGACTTGATGATTATGAATTATGGAATATGGATATCGTTCTAGGAACTTCCAATTGGGATATTTGCTTTGATGCCAATCTAAAAATGAGCAAAGTATTAAGCGATAGAAACATACATCACTGGCTGGATATTCGTCAAGATAAAAAACACGATTGGCCGGTTTGGAAGGAAATGTTTCCTCATTATTTATCAAGAATTAAATTTTTTTAAAATAAAAACGCATTAATATGAAAAAAATAGGAATTTTATTTGGAATGGAAGATACCTTTCCACAGGCATTTATAGATAGAGTAAATTCGAAAAATGAAAAAGACATTATTGCCGAAGCAGTTAGTATCGACAAAGTAGTTCAAAACAAAGATGGCGAGTATGCCGTAATTATTGATCGAATTTCACAAGATGTACCTTTTTATAGAGCGTATTTAAAAAATGCGGCTTTAACAGGAACTAATGTTATAAACAATCCGTTTTGGTGGAGTGCTGATGACAAGTTTTTCAATAATTCATTGGCAGATACTTTAGGCGTACCACTACCTAACACGGTAATTTTACCTTCAGCAGAACATCCTACAGATACTACTAATAAATCATTTAGAAATTTAAAATTTCCAATGGATTGGCAAGGTATTTTTGATTACATAGGATTTCCAGCTTATATGAAACCTTATGCCGGTGGTGGATGGAAAAATGTATATCGTCTTGAAAATAAAGAAGAATTCTGGGAAAAACATCAGGAAACTGGGCAATTAGTAATGATGTTACAGGAAGAAATTGTGTTTACAGAATATTTTAGAGTATACTGTTTAGGGTGCAAAGCAGTTCGAATCATGCAATATGAACCAAGAAACCCACATCATTTGCGTTATGTAATTGACGGACCTCCTGTTGATAAAAAATTGTTAGCTACTATAAAAGACTATACGCTGCGCCTTTGCAAAGGTTTAGGTTATGATTTCAATACCGTAGAGTTTGCGGTGCGTGACGGAATTCCGTATGCCATTGATTTTGGAAATCCAGCTCCAGATGCAGAGCTAACTTCTGTGGGTGCTGAAAATTTTGAATGGGTAGTCGAAGAAGCTGCAAAAATGGCTATTGCTGCTGCGAAAAAACAAAAATCAGGAAAAATGAATTTAACTTGGGGTACTTTCATCAAAGATGCTGCTTCCCAAAAATAAAAAGGTGTCGATTTTATAAATTCACTAGTCCCAATTGAAGTGGGAATTTTAGGCTTTTTAGCCTATATTGAAACTGAAAGCGGGACACGAGCGGAGCGAACTGACGAATAAATAGCTTCTAAAAAAAATAAAGTAATGAAAAAATTACCCGTTTTCACACTTGGTGTTGAAGAAGAATATCAAATTATAGATCCTGTCACAAGAGATTTAAGATCTCATTTATCTAAAATTGTGGATGGTGCAAAAATAATTTTGAACGAGCAGGTAAAGGCTGAAATGCATCAATCGGTGGTGGAAGTTGGTACGAATATCTGTAAAAACGTCAATGATGCAAAAAATGAAATTCGTTATTTACGATCTAAAATTGTAGAATTGGCAGATAAACAAGATTTAATTGTTGGTGGTGCTGGAACCCATCCTTTTTCGAAATGGCAAGACCAGCCCATCACCGATGATCCTCGCTATCATGATATTGTGAATGAATTGCAAGATGCTGCACGCTCTAATTTGATTTTTGGAATGCATTGCCATGTTGGAATTGAAAATCGTGAAATTGGTTTGCAATTGATGAATCAAGCTACCTATTTCTTGCCTCATATATTTGCACTTTCAACCAATTCTCCTTTTTGGGAAGGAAGACAAACAGGTTATAAATCCTTTAGAACCAAGGTTTTTGATAAATTTCCAAGAACTGGATTGCCGGAGTATTTTGATTCGGTTGCCTCCTATCAAAATTATTTAGATACGCTAGTTAAAACGAATTGTATTGACAATCCTAAAAAAATATGGTGGGATTTACGTTTGCATCCTTTTTATGATACGATAGAGTTTAGAATATGTGACATGTGCTTAACCGTAGATGAAACAATTTGTATTGTGGCTATAATTCAAGCAATTGTAGCTAAATTATATAAAATGAATATGAATAATACTAGTTTTAATATATACAGACTAGCATTAATAAAAGAAAATAAGTTTCGTGCAGCACGCTATGGAATTGACAACACCATGATTGATTTTGGCCTGCAAAAAGAGGTAGAAACAAAATTGCTTATTATTGAATTGCTTGATTTTATTGATGATGTAGTCGATGAATTAGGAAGTCGTGATGAAATAAATTACGTTCATCAAATTTTGAATAATGGAACGGGTGCAGACAAGCAATTGGCTGTATTTCATGAAACTAGAGATCTTTCTAAGGTCGTTGATTTTATAACTGGAGAATTTACAAGGGGATTATAAAAAAAAATAAATTAACTTTGCAACTTGTATTTTAATACTTTTTTATGTCTAATAAAATAATAAAAATAGCCATTTTAGATATGTACAACGGCGAACCTAACCAAGGAATGCGTTGTATTATAGATGTGGTTAATCGATTTAGCCCAGTTGTGAGTTTTGAAATATTTGACGTTCGCAGGAAATGTGAATTGCCAGATATTAGTAAGTTTGATATTTACATTTCTACCGGTGGGCCAGGAAATCCGCTAATTGGTGATGGGGATTGGGATACCAAATATTATGGATTCATTGATACCCTGACAAAGTGGAATAACGAAAATGAGGTGAAAAAACATGTTTTGTTCATTTGTCACTCGTTTCAAATGGCATGTCTGCATTTTGGATTAGCGACAGTAACCAAAAGAAATGACACCTCTTTTGGTGTAATGACTATTCATAAAACTAAAGAAGGAGAGACTGATTCCTTATTTCAAGGTTTGGCAGATCCTTTTTATGGAATTGATTCCAGAGATTATCAAGTGGTACAGCCCTTACTGACAGTTTTTACTGCAAAAGGGGCAAAAATAATCTCTTTGGAAAAAATCAGAGATCATGTTCAATACGAACGCGCTATTATGGCGGTACGTTTTACTGATTATTTTGTGGGTACTCAATTTCATCCTGAAGCTGATCCTATAAGCTTTGTTGCGCATTTAAGAAACAAAGAGTCAAAGGATAAAATCAAGAATATGAAGGGTAAAAGGAAATTCAGAGACATGCTCGAAAATTTAATGGATGATGATAAAATTTACAAAACAAATGAAACTTTGATTCCAAATTTCCTTCGTACAGCCATAAATGATTTGATGAAAACAAAGAAAATTTTGTCTAATTAATAAACTTAATACAGTATGATTACAAAATATCGGGAGTTATTTAATACTCAATTTACAGGCCAAAAATATCAAGAATTTAAAGACGATATTACTTCCGATTTTAATTATGCACCAACATTTAGATTAGGAGAAACTCCTTTTTTTATATCAAAGGAATTAAAAGCACAATTAGTTGAAGGATGTAATCAAGTTATATCTTTTATTCAGAAAGAAAACTTTAAACGACTTACTGACAAGTCATTAGAGTTAAATCATAAAGTTCCAAATGAAGACGAACATACTTCGTTCCTTGCCATTGATTTTGGAATTTGCGAAGAAGATGGCGCCGTTATTCCTAAGCTAATTGAAGTACAAGGATTTCCTTCATTATACAATTATCAAGTAAATCTTTATGATAAATTCAAGAATCATTATCCATTTCTTAAAAACCTAACTCCTTTTATTAATGATATTGAAACTCCAGAATATCTTACTATTCTTGAGGAAGTAATTTGCAACAAACATCCTAAAGAAAGTGTTATTTTACTTGAAATTGAACCTGAAAAGCAAAATACAAAGATTGATTTTTATTATTGTAAAAGAGATATTGGTATTCCAATCGTTTGTGTCACTGAATTAATTAAAAAGGGGAAGCAGCTTTTTTATAAAAATGAAGTTGGTGATGAAATTCTAGTTAAACGAATTTATAATCGGGTTATTTTTGACGAATTAGATTTAAGAACAGATTTGAAGCTTAATTTTAATTTCTCCGATGACTTAGATGTCGAATGGGCAGGTCATCCCAATTGGTTTTTCAGAATCAGTAAATTTATTTTACCTTTCTTAAAAGGTAAATATTTTATAGAAACTACTTTATTGAGTGAACTGAAACAAATTCCAGAAGATTTAGAAAATTACGTTTTAAAACCTTTGTTTTCTTTCTCTGGTACAGGAGTAATTTTCCATGTAAAAAAAGAAGACATTGAGGCAGTTACTGAAAAAGAACTTTACATCCTTCAGAAAAAAGTAAACTACCTTCCTATTGTACAATCTCCTGACGGAAAAGTAAAAGCCGAAGTGCGTATACTTTGTGTTTGGAAAAAAGAAGACAAGTCTCCTACTTTATTATGTAATTTAGTCCGATTAAGTCGCGGAGAAATGATAGGGGTAAAATTCAATAAAGACAAAGATTGGGTTGGAGGTACTTTAGGTTTATTTGAGCGATAAGTAAATATTTTATACTAAAAAGACCAATCTTAAGATTGGCCTTTTTAGTTAATTGGATTAAAAAAATCACTCTGTAATGTTGAAACTAGCGACATAAAAATTCCTATTTACATCTAGTTTTTGATTTTCAGTTTTGGTAGCAATATTCTTCCACTCCGTTTTTGGCGCCAATACTTGTTCCGCTCCGTTAAGTGTTACTTTTACAGGCATATCAAATCCAGAAACACAATTTGTCCAGCGAAAATTTATAAATCCTTTTTTGAAAAAATATTCTAATGTTGGAATTCGGGTATCTCTTAAATATTGATTAAAAAATGCAGTTAAATTAACGCCTGTTGCGTTGCTTAAATAATCTTCTATTTGTTTTGTTGTAACGGTTTGGTGATAAAAAGTACTATTTAAACCTCTTAATATTTCTCTCCATTTTTCATCATTATTGACAATTTGACGTAAAGTATGCAGCATGTTTCCCCCTTTTGGATACATATCACTCGAGCCTTCGCTGTTTACATCATAATGACCAATTATTGGTTTGTCATTGTCTATTCCTTTTCTTGTCCCTCTAACATATTCAAAACCGGCCTCTTTTCCATAATAATATTCTACAAAAAGGCTTTCAGAATAGTTTGTAAAACTCTCGTGAATCCACATATCAGCAATATCTTTATTCGTGATGCTATTTGCAAACCACTCATGTCCTGATTCATGAATGATAATAAAATCAAATTTCAATCCCCAGCCCGTTCCGCTTAAATCCCTACCACGATAGCCGTTTTGAAAACCATTTCCGTAGGTTATACTACTTTGATGTTCCATTCCTAAATAAGGTGCTTCAACTAATTTGTAGCTATCTTCATAAAATGGATAAGGCCCAAACCAATACTCAAAAGCTTTTAACATTTTTGGAACATCTTGAAATTGCTTTTTGGCTTTGGCCAAATTATCTTTCAATACATAATACGTACAATCTAAATCTCCTTTTTCTCCTTTGAATTTCTCCGAAAATGAAACGTAATCGCCTATATTTATATTTACACCATAATTATTTATTGGATTTGAAACGTACCAATTGTATGTTTTAGTTCCGTCTTTCATTTGTTTTACACTTTGTAAACGACCATTAGACACCGCGATTAAGTTTTTTGGAGCATTTATGCTAATTCGCATGTTCTCCACTTCGTCATACATATGGTCTTTATTAGGCCACCAAACACTAGCTCCTAAACCTTGACAAGAAGAAGCAATAAACAATTTACGATTACTATCTTTTTCCCAAGAAATTCCGCCGTCCCAAGGCGGATTAATAGCAACTTTAGGCTTGCCTCCATAAAATACAGTTAGTTCTTTTGTTGTGCCTGTTCTTTGAGGAGCAATCAACTCAATAAAGAAAGCGTTCCCCTCTCTTTTGTATTTTAATTCTTTTCCATCCTGAATTACTTTGTAAATCTCCATTGGATTTTGCAAGTCAATCTGCATAAGCTTATACTCTTGTAAAACTTTATATCCTATAGTATTAGACCCTGTAATTGTGCTATCTACAGGGTTTACTTTGATATCAAGATGATAGTTTTTGACATCCCACCATGCTCTTTCTTTAGTAATACTGCCTCGCAAGGAATCTTGTCTTGTAAATACTTCAACTTTTTGTTGTAAAAGACCTTGTGCCTTTACACCATTAAAAAGAAGAAATAAGAAAAAAATAATATTTAATTGTCGTTTCATATTTAATACGTTTAATACAAAAATAAACTTAATAATCTAAGAAATATAATACTCTATAGTTTATTTTCTAGGATAGAATTGAACATATTCTTGTAATAATTTATTTTCTTTTCCTCGAATTTCCATGATTACTTTATTGTTTTCAAAGTCAAATTTTAGTAGACCAAAATTGATATCTTTAACAACATCTCCCTTTACAAAAGGATTTTCCTCTCCTGAAAAAGAAGTGTAGACATGAGTTAATCCACTAGAAGTAAAATCAATTAAAGGATAGGATAATCCTGTTACAATTTTAGATGAAAAAGTCGCAATATGTCGATCTCCAGATAGTATAAAAGCTCCTTTTACTTTGGTGAAAACAATCAGTTTTTCAAGTTTTTCCATTTCATGAGGGAAATTTGCCCATGCTTCAAAACCGTGTTTATTAGACAAAAACTGAATACTGCTTACGATTATGTTAAACTGTGCATCCGAAGATTTAAGTTCGCTCTCAAGCCATTGCCATTGTTCATTTCCAAGAAGGGTTCCTTCACCATACTCATTGGGTTTAAAACGTTTATTCCCAATTCCTTTGGTGAGTGCCGTTCTAAAAAAACGAGTATCTAATACAATAATCTTTACTTTATTTTTATTTACAACAATAGTTTTAGTTGTATAAACCCCATCTCTTTTCCGTTCTTTGGCGTTCATTGGGGTTCCTAAAAAATTAAGTAATATTTGTTGACTTTCTCTTTTAAAACGATATTCTTCGCCTGCATCATTAGCACCATAATCATGATCGTCCCAAGTTCCTAGTATGGTTTTGTTGTTAATAAATGTAAGATAATCCGAATCTTCCTTTTGAATAGTATAATTATTTTTAAGAAATTCCATGTCCTCCGTATCAGAATACACATTATCACCTCCCCAAATCCAAACAGAAGGGTGATTACTATCTATAGCAGGCCAAAGTTCATTCTTGATAATTTGATTATCACAAGAGCCAAATGCAATTGTAAAGAGCACGTTTTTATTTGGTTTTTCAACTGCAATTAAATCTTGTTTATAGTGCGTTTTACAGCTTATTAATGCAATTAAACTAAAAAGAAGAAGTTCTTTTTTCATAGAAATACTGATAAAATAAATTTTTATTTTTACTATTTAGATGTAAAGATAAGAAATCAACGTAGCTAAGAGTGGCGTAGATTTCAATAAAAAAAGCGACTAAATCATTTGGATCAGTCGCCTTTAAAAATTTTTAAATTCAAAAACTAATGTAATTTATCAACCTTAACTTGTTCTACTATAGCAGTAAAATCAGTTGCTAAGCGATTACCATACTCTTCTAAAAGTTCAAAAACTCTTTCTTGCTTTTCTGATTTTACAATTAGACCAGCATGATACTCTAGCGGAACTCTAAAACAAACCTCAGAATCTGAAAAAGAAGATAAATCAGGATGTTTATCTTTTGATAAAGTCAAAGCGATACCGGCATATCCTTTTTTTATTTTTGGCAAAGAATATTTTGTTTCTTTTGCCAAACAATCCTCAATTTTAGCCCACTCTTTCCACACATTGATGTCTGATGCTTCTGCAATCATTTCAGCTATGTGCGCTCCTCCTACTCTTGATGATGTTTCTAGAAAATAGATTTGACCGGTTTCGTTACTTTTTATAAATTCAGTATGAGCTACCCCGAATTTTAATCCAAAGCCTTTCATGACTTCGTCATTTACTTTTTTTATAGCCTTATCGTCTTCGGAGTTGTATTTTATATTTGCAGTTCGGAAAACTCCACCATTATGTGAAATTTCCATTGGCGTAGCTAAATATTTTGAAGTTATACTGAAAATCACTTTACCATCAAAAATTAAACTATCGCAATGATATACATCGCCCGGTTTGAATTGTTCTAATAAATATTTGAACCTATTGTTTCCCATTACATTAATGTGAATCCATAAACTTTCTTTGTCATGAACTTTTATTATTCCTGTTGCCGAGGCTTCTGAACGTGGTTTAAAAACCCATGGCGCTTGAACCGTATCAGCAAAAGTATTGATGTCGTGATCATTAAATAAGGAACAAAAAGCAGGGACTGGAATGCCACAGCTCTTAGCTCTCATACGCATTGCAAGTTTATCTCTGAAATAGCGTCCAGTTGTTTGTCCCATTCCACTAATCCTTAGGTTTTCTCTAAGATAGGTCGCTTTTTCTACATCGTAATCATCGAGAGCAACGATAGAGTCAACATTTGTTGACTTCATAAAATTGACAACCCCAAGCAATAGATGGTCTAAGTTCCAGTCGACATCTTGACCTTCCATATAGAAAATCTCATCAATATAATCATGAGGCCACGCTTCGTCTTTTAGTTTATCACTGGTTACTAGATAAACTTGGTTGCCTTGTTTTTTTAATTGAATTAAAAAATCGGCACCCTTAAAAAAATTTGAAATGCAAAGAAAGGTTTTTGAGTTTTTCATAGGTTTATAAATTTTCAATGAATTTAGTTAATAAATGAACTCCATAAGCGGTTGCATGCTTACTTTTTGCAAATTCATCGTCGCCAAATGATACACCGGCAACATCAAGATGTGCCCAAGCAGTATGTTCCTGTGTAAAATATTCTAAAAATTTAGCTGCGCTAATGGCTCCAGCAACTGGTTTTCCGCTGTAGTTTTTTACATCAGCAATGTCACTCTCAATATCTTGTTTGTAAACATCCCAAAGAGGTAAAGGCCACAAGCGCTCTCCCACTGCATCACCAGTTTCTTGTAATTTCTTTGACATTTCTTCATTATTGGTAAACAAAGCGCCACATTCATACCCAAAAGTACCCACGCTACTTCCTGTAAGTGTTGCAATATCAATAATATAATCAGGTTTGAAATTTTCGATTAGATAGGACAAACCATCAGCTAATACAAGTCGACCTTCAGCATCAGTATCGATAATTTCTATTGAATGTCCGCTGTAACTTTTTATTACATCACTTGGTAAAAATGATTTGGCATCTATTGCATTCTCAGCACAAGGAACTATTGCTGTTACTTGTACCAGCAATTGTAAATCAGCAATCAATTGCATTGCGCCAAACACAGCTCCTCCTCCCGCCATATCACACTTCATGTGAACCATTCCTGCGGTTTTAATGTTTAATCCGCCAGTATCAAATGTGATTCCTTTTCCTACTAAACCAATATGTTTCATAGACTTCACTTCAACTTTTGGACTGTAGTTCATGATAACAAATTGCGACTCATTTTTGCTTCCTTTTCCTACTGCTAAAAAAGCGCCAAGACCAGCATTTTTTGCCGCATCATGACCCAAAACCTCTACCGAAAATCCATATACATCGCCCTTTTCCTTTGCCCAATGTGCTAGATATTTTGGATTTACGGTATTTGACGGTAAATCAACTAAATTTAGGATTGCCAGTTGTGCTTTAGCAATCTTAATTCCTTTTTTGGCTACAGCCAAATGATCTTTATCTGAAACTAAATGTAAAGTAAAATCAGGTTCTATAAATGGATGGACTTTTTTATTTGCTTTAAAATGTCCCAAATCATAAGTTCCCAAAAGCAAACCTGAAATCATTGCTTCAACTTGATTATCTGTAAATTGTTCTGGCAAAACTAAAGCAACATTTATACTGAAATGCTCTTTTTGCTTAGCCGCAATACGACGAAAAATAGTTTTTAAACCTTTGTAATCTATTGTTTTTCCTAAACCAACGAATAAATGAATGTTGTTGTTCTTTTCGACTAAATAAAGCGTGTCTTTTATTCCAGAAAATATTTTTGAAGGAATTGGTAATCCATCAAATACAATTGTATCGCTGTTTTTATCCTCACTTTCAAAAACTGGAATTAAAATTGTTCCTGAAAAATTACCTAAATCTTGTATTGTATTTGTTTTCATCTGTGTTTTTTAAATTCTTAATAATCATTTTACAGCATTAGACGGTAACATTAAATTATTTAGACTGAAAAAACAACCATTCAATTGCTATTGGAAATTCATCGCTCCAATAGGTTTCGCTATGGTTCCCTCTTCGATTAATACTTAGATTAATATTTGATTTATTTTTTACAAATTCACTTTCGATTAAATCTTTCTGAAATTTTTGCACATATTGAATTAAAGATGGACTTTCGTCGCCACCAGCGTACAAATACACTTTTGCATCGGATAAATTTGCTTTTTTAGGACTAATTTTTAGCTCAGGAACTACCCAAAGTGAGGGCGAAAAAATCATTAATTTTCCAAAAACTTCTGGATTTTTCAAACCACCAAAAATACTTACCAATCCTCCCATTGAACTTCCTCCAATACCAGTAAATTCACGCTCTGTTTTAGTTCGGAAATTACTATCTACAAAAGGCTTTAAGGTATCAGTTACAAACCGAATGTATTTCCTTCCTTCCCCTTTTCCTAAAACTGTTTTCCCAACGTTATATTCCTTTATACGCTCTTCATCGGCATGTTCTACAGCAATAATAATGATTTTTCCAATTTTGTACTCTGACATTACTGCCAGTTTTTTATCAATTTTCCAATTACCAAATTCGGTAGCTTCATTAAATAAATTTTGTGCATCCTGCAAATACAGTACGGGATAGCTTTCACTTGAATTATCGTAATCATGTGGTAATAATGCCCAAATTTTACGGGTTTTATTGAGTTGTGGAATTTCAAATTCATCCGAAATTAACTGAACTTGTGGCAAAAACGATTGTTTGAACGGCAACCAGTTTTTTCTCCATCTTGCTACATGTTCTTTTTGTATGCCAGTATGATTTTTTGTGAAACGATTTTCAGTACGATCCCCATTTTTATCAATTTCTACATCACTCCAATCCCCTTTCGTAAATTTATATAAAAGTTCTACTGGATAGTCAAAATCATGTGGAAATTTATAATGGTATAAACTATTTCCAATTTTCTCCATCATAAACTCTTTGTCCTGCGTTCGCCAATTATTGAAATTTCCCGAAATATAAACAGGCCGAGAATCATCTTCATCTGTAGTCAAAATAATATATAAACCTGTATTTCTTGTCGTATTTAATTCTTTGGTAAATGTGGCATTGTCTGGATTCTTAACGTGCATGATATTCTAGTATTTATTTAAAAAGTAAATATAGTAGATTTTTTATTATATAAAAGAAAAAAGAAGATTCAATAATAATTGAATCTTCTTTTAATTTTGTTAAATAGTTACACTTTCTATTTTTGACGACTTCTCAAAACTTCAACCACATCACTCAGTTTAAATCCTTTGGCCTGTAATAAAATAAGGTAATGAAAAAGCAAATCTGCACTTTCACTCAAAAACAAATCGTCGTTATCATCTTTGGCTTCAATAACCAATTCAACTGCTTCCTCTCCT
>RRZU012915469.1_pt1 | contig 20762 bp, 17 predicted proteins | sample 2165561 | NCBI WGS metagenome assembly RRZU01 (sample SAMN10456909, study PRJNA506462) | wastewater metagenome | isolation source: wastewater sludge | place: USA: Moscow, Idaho | reverse complement strand
GTTTATGCTGAAGGAAAAATCGACATCATACAGCTGGATCTTAAAAAGCGGTATTTTTTGCGAAGCAAGGATCGGGTTAGCCCCACCGTAAGGGTTCACCCCATGCTTCAGCAAAACTTGGCGCTTCGGTATCTGAACCTGATGGATGCCTCATACGACATCAATGAACGATACGATATCATATTTTGCCGCAATGTGTTGATATACTTCGACCGGCAAACTCAGGAACAGGTTATCAACAAACTGTGCCGCCATTTGAAAGAGGGAGGTTATTTTTTTATCGGACATTCCGAATCCCTCTCCAGCATGTCGGTGCCTTTGCAGCATATCAAACCAACGATATTCAGAAAGATATAACATTAGTAACAAAAAAAGGGAAAATATATAGTTATGGGTAATTTAACGGACAAGCAGTTATTAAAAGAGCTTAGAGAAAGACTGGAGGAGAGGAAGAAGTTTGAAGATGAATTCAACGAACTCAACCGGGAGTACTTGTCGGTAACCAAAAAATTGAAGGATTCCGAGGCACTGAAAAGTCACTTTATCTCTAACATTTCAAACGAAATCGTCAATCCTTTTACCTCGATCCTGGGGTTGTCAAAAGCGATTCTTTCGGTTGAAAAGCACGACTGGAAAAAGGTAGTATCCATGGTGGCCCTTATCCACAGCGAAGCTTTTAACCTTGATTTCCAGCTCCGCAATATTTTTGTGGCCGCTAAGATTGAAGCCGGCGAAATTACCCCCAACATTTCAAAGGTTAATGTTAGCAGTCTGGTCAATTCCGTGATTGATGCGTTCAATATCGTAGCACGTAAAATGGGCATTGAAATCGAAACTCAATACAATATAGCCCACGGGTTTGGTAAGAACTTCTATTTCAAAACCGACTCCGAAAAACTGAAGCTTGTTTTAAGTAACCTGCTTAACAATGCCTTGAAATACAGTTATAAAGACAGTAAGGTGATTGTGAAGGTATGGGTGGATGATGAAGAGCTCTTTATTTCGGTTCAGGATTTCGGTACCGGTATCTCCGAGAAAAACCAAAAGGTCATTTTCGAACGTTTCAAACGTCTGGATACTGGAATTAATTCCATTAACCGGGGTCATGGCTTGGGCTTGTCCATCACCAAAGCCCTTTTGGATGTGATTGACGGAAATATCGAGATACAGAGCCAGAAAGGTGAAGGTTCCACGTTTATGATCTCTCTTCCTGAATCAAAAAATATAGTGGATGGGTTTAGTGGCGATGGAAATGATATATTCTTTGAAGACGGTGATGAGATTTTTTAAGCAGTAGATGAATGGAATATTTACAACATTTTTTATATCCTTCGTCTCTCTTTGCCAGTAAGGAGCCCTATATGGTAAAGACCATCCTGGGCTCATGTGTGGCTATCTGTTTGTGGGATAAGCGCCTGAAAATTGGTGGGATTAACCATTACATGCTTCCCAGCTGGAACGGTAATGATTTGGCCTCACCAAAATATGGCAATATCGCGCTTGACAAACTGATAGAACGTTTGCAAGCCATGGGATCGCGTGTGGAAGACTTGCAGGCGAAGATCTTCGGTGGCGGTGAACTGCTCGATTCCGGAAAAGGCAACTCCATCGTGATTGGAGAACGCAATATTCGTGTGGCGCGGTTGATGCTCGAGGAGCGGAAGATACCCATTGTGGCTTCCAGCATTGGCGGTAAGAGAGGGCGGAAAATATTGTTTTTCACAGATAGCGGCGAAGTCCGTCATAAGTTTCTGGAAAAACGCGAGTATTAACAATCATTCAATTGATTTATAGTATAATGGTGCATATTATTTAATGGGATGGAAAAAAAGATCAGGGTATTAATTGTTGACGATTCTGCTGTTGTGCGCCAATCTCTTGCCACTATTTTAGAGAAAGATCCTGAAATAGAGGTGATGGGGACGGCTGCCGATCCGATTATTGCGGTAAAAAAAATCCAAAAGGAGGTTCCCGATGTCATCACGCTCGACATTGAGATGCCCCGCATGGATGGATTGACTTTTTTGCGTAAAATCATGTCGCAGCATCCAATTCCTGTAGTGGTAATCTCATCGTTAACTACCGAGGGCACCGAAGTAGCCATGAAGGCACTTGAATATGGAGCTTGTGAGATTATCGGGAAGCCTGCCATGAATGCTGGTCAGTTTATTCTGGAGTCACAAATCCTGCTTTGCGATGCAGTAAAGGCTGCGGCACAATCGAAATTAAGCCGCAAAAAAACTGCCACAAAAACCACGGCAGTTCAAGAAACCCCGGTGTCACGGCCCAAATCCACTCCTATTGAAGTAACACCTAAGTTGTCGGCCGATGTGATGCTGGATAAAGGCACTGCGTTGAGCCGTATGGTTCATACCGAAAAAGTGATTGTCCTTGGTGCTTCCACTGGTGGGACAGAGGCTATCCGTCATTTATTGAGGGAGATGCCACCCAAGATGCCCGGAATAGCCATCGTTCAGCATATGCCCGAAGGATTCACCCTCTCGTTTGCTAATAGCCTCGACAAAATTTCAAATCTTGAAGTCAAGGAGGCTGAAAATGGTGATAAGCTTTACCAAGGTCGTGTCCTGATTGCCCCCGGCAATAAGCACCTTCTGTTGAAAAGTGTGGGCAAGGAGTATTTTGTTGAAGTCAAGGACGGCCCATTGGTCAACCGGCACCGTCCATCGGTTGATGTACTTTTTCGTTCAGCCGCCCGTTATGCAGGCCATAATGCCATTGGTATCCTGTTAACCGGGATGGGTAATGATGGCGCCAGTGGGCTGAAAGAGTTGCACGAAGCCGGAGCGCATACCATTGCCCAGGATGAAGCTTCGTCGGTGGTGTTTGGCATGCCCAAGGAGGCGATAAAACTGGGGGCAGCCGATAAGATTTTGGCATTGGGCGATATCACCAACCATCTTTTGCATCAATTACATAACAAGCATTAACCAGCGCAATTCTTCGTGTTGTGCTGACCCATTAATACTAAATATATGCAGATGAAAAAAATTAAGACCAAGCGAATTATCAAGCTTTATACCCTTAGAGGTCTGATTCTTGGTTTGCTCGTTTCTCTTTTGACGCTTCTTTTGGGCATGAATTCCGATGTGTTTCACAACAGCGACCGTACCTTAGGAAGCCTTTTCTATATTTTCCCCGGATTGTGGCTGGTGTTTGCATTTCCCATCATTACTGCCTTGGGAGGCTATTGGCTGGCAAAAAATTTGTCGCTGATTATCAAAAAACAGAACCGTTCCCTTCAGGATGAGGGTAGCCGTTCGCAGCACATCCTCACTTTTGTCGATTCGCTGGGCGAAGGGCGTTTCAACGACGAATTGGTGATTAAAAACCAAAATGACCATCTGGGATTGTCGTTAAAACGTTTGCGCGACTATATGATCCGCAACAAACAGGAGGAAGAACAGCGCCGCATCGAAGAAGAGCAACGCACCTGGGTCACCAATGGTTTGGCTCAGTTTGCCGAAATCCTGCGCCGCAACAACGATAATATGGAAGAGCTATCTTTCAATATCATTCAATACCTGGTTAACTACATGAAAATCAATCAGGGAGGGTTCTTCCTGTTGAACAGCAACAACAAAGGCGACAAGTATTTCGAACTTTCTGCATTTATTGCGTACGACCGTAAAAAGTTTGCCGATAAGATCATCCCCTATGGTGAAGGTTTGATTGGCCGTTGCGGTTTGGAGCGCGAAACCATCTATATGACCGACATTCCCGACAACTATATGAATGTCACTTCAGGATTGGGTGAGTCGAATCCCCGCTCTTTGCTTATTGTGCCTCTTAAGGCCAATGATGAAATTTTCGGGGTTATCGAAATGGCTTCTTTCCAACCTTTTCATGAATATGAGATTGGCTTCGTAGAAAAAATTGCCGAAAGTATTGCCCTTACCATCTCCACCGTACGCACCAATATTCAAACGGCCAAACTGCTTCGGGAAACACAAATCCAAGCTGAAAAAATGTCGCAACAGGAAGAGGAGTTGCGCCAGAACCTCGAGGAGATGCAGGCCACCCAGGAAGAGAGCGAACGCCGCGAAGTGGAGCGCAAGGGTATATTGGATGCCATCGACCACGCCGCCATCAGTTGCGAGTTCGAAACCGATGGCACACTCATCAGTGTCAACCATAATTTCCTGAAGACCTTTAAATACAAGCCCGAAGAGATTGATGGGCAAAACTTGAAAATATTCTTTTTTAAAGATGATGTGGATGAACTCGAAAGCATCCTCCTGACTCTACAGAGCGGCTCAAATTACCGGGGGCGTTGCCGCAGGCGTACTAAAACTGGGGAGGAGATCTTCCTTTTGTCAACCTATAGCCCTGTAATCGACAACGAAGGCGATATTCTGAAAATCATCAGTCTCGAAACCGATGTCACCGATCAGGTGCGGCTCGAGGAGGAGATGAAGCGGAGCAAGGAGGAGCTCGGCGTGTTGCTCGAAGAAGCGCGCAACGAGATGAAAGAACAGTTTAAAGAGATTGAAGCCGTTAAAATTCGCAACGAAAAAACCCTCGAAGGGGCTTTGGACGCCATTATCACCACCAATAAGGATGGTGTGATTGAGTTTTTCAATGCAGCTGCCGAAAAGTTGTGGGGATACCGCCGCAACGAAGTGTTGGGCAACCAGGTTAATATGTTGTTTTCGGCCGAAACGATCAAGAATAATGATTTTGTGAAAGCTTTTGCCACCCCCGATATGAAAAAAGTAGTAGGTGAACGGCGCGAAGTGGCTATAAAAGATAAGTTTGGCGAAGAGGTGGCGGTGTTATTTCTGCTTTCCGAAGCCCAAGTTGGGGAGGATCACTCCTTTACCGCATTTATTCAAAATGTGGAAGTTGAGTTGTTTTAACGTGTTGGTGGGGATTGGTGATGATGAATTTTAAAGATTATCTAGTTGAGTTAAAGCGGCATACGCCTTATGATTTTAGTGAGTATTCCGATAGTTCCATTTATCGGCGCATCCATAAAATACAGCACGATCATAAGCTTACCCTTGACCAACTTTCGGAATTGACCAGAACGAATCCTGGTTTTGTTGAGAAGCTGGTGGAGGAGATTACGGTCAATACCACTGAGTTGTTCCGCGATCCGGAGGTGTGGGATAATCTTTATAAGAATGTTTATCCCGCCTTGCGCAAAAACAAAGTCATCAATGTTTGGCACGCCGGATGTTCCAGCGGGCAGGAGGTCTATTCGAGCCTGATACTGCTCAGCGAGATGGGGCTGCTCGACCGTTGCCGGGTGATGGCCACCGACATCAATCAAAAGGTATTGAACAATGCCCGCCAGGGAACTTACTCGTTGAGCTTCAACCGCAGCTACATCGATAATTTCAACCAGGTACTCAATATAGAGTCACAACCTGTCGATTTCTCAAAATATTTCGATGTTGACGAGCCGGCCGACATGATGCGGGTTAAGGATTTTTTGTTAAAAAAGCCTCAGTTCATCCGGCATAACCTGGTGAGCGATGAGCCGGCTTTTGCTTACAAGGTAGATCTGCTCTTTTGCCGCAATGTGTTGATCTATTTCAACAGTAGCCTGCAAACCAAAGTTGTGCAGTCGTTTTACGATCAACTTCACAACGGTGGGCATCTGGTTCTAGGGCAGCACGAAGCACTGCCCGGGTATTTCAAGGCCAAGTTTGGGAAAAATGGGATCGCCTATTCAAAAAGCAATTCGTTTCATTTTTATTCGGGTGGATTATGTTTGTAAGCTTATCTGATGCAAGGGAACTGGCTCTACTGATGCGTGAAAAGCTTTCGGTTGATTTCGTAAATTATAGCATGCCTTTTTTCCGGCGCAGGTTGGCTTATGCCTGCGAGCGTCTTAATATCCGCAAAACTCAGCAGTTGGTGGAACTGTTGGATCAGGATGAGTTTTGTAGGCAGTTTGTTTTTCATATGACGGTGCCTGTCTCCGAAATGTTTCGCGATCCCGGATTTTGGCGGGCTTTGAGGCATATCCTGCTTCATCGCGACATGCATTGCGGGCTCAAGGTTTGGTTTCCCGACTCCTCCAGTGGTGAGGAACTTTACAGTTTCCTTATTATGGTGAACCAAATGGGGTTGACCGGTCAGGTGGATGTTTTGGTTCAACACCCCAGCTCCATGATTATTGATGAGATGCGCAAAGGATTTCTGCCCTCTAAAAGTATCAAAACCAACCTATCGAATTTTGAGAGGATTGAAACAAAGGATGATTTTGAGTCATTTTTCACTGTGGTGGATAAAAACTATTATCTTCGGTCGGAGCTCTTGAGAAATGTGGTGTTTTCGAACAACTATTTTGTGGAGTCAAAAGTGGAAGATTGTTTCGACCTCATTTTTTTCCGTAATTCTGGTTTGGTTCTTAATAAGAGCCATCAGGACTATTGTTACGACTTGCTTATCGACCGTTTGAAGAGCCGGGGCCTTTTTGCTATTGGTATTCAAGAGAATATTTCCGAAGCGGCCATGCAAAGACTCAATTGCGTCAATGAAGAAGAGAAAATATTTGAAAAACAAATGATTTAAATAATTGCTTGGATGCGTGGTGTTTATAAGGCAATCGTGATTGGAGGCTCCGCTGGAAGCTTCACCGTGGTTTCAAAGATTCTTTCACGGCTCAATCCGGATATCAACATTCCCATTATCATATGTTTGCACCGGCTCAAGCATGTGCGATCGGGTTTGTTAGAGAGTTTGAATTTCAAGTCGAAGATCGAAGTCGTGGAACCCTGCGACAAGAGCAAGATAGAACCGGGCAAAGCCTACCTGGCACCTTCCAACTACCATCTTTTTGTGGAGTTCGACAATACCTTCTCCTTGTCGGTTGAAGATGTCAATAACCATAGCCGTCCTTCCATCGACTACACACTTAGTTCGGCGGCCTCGGCCTATCGCGAAAAGATGATTGGGATCATCTTAACCGGCGCCAATAAGGATGGGGCAAAAGGGCTGAAGGACATCGCCGATCGCAAAGGATTCACCATTGTTCAGGATCCCACCACTTGCGATATCGATACCATGCCCAAGTCGGCTCTTAGAATCATGGAGCCCGATCAAATCCTTTCACCCGATCAAATCATTGCTTTTTTGAATGGGCTTGCAGGTTGATTATCTAATTAAAATAAATGACCATGTTATATACTACCCGGTTTCGTTATATTATATTTGGATTGATACTCGTTGTCTCGCTATTTTTTATTGTTTGGCAAACCGGTTTTAGCCAGCTTGACAAGAGCCTTTTTTGTCGTGTTAACTACTTTATATTTGCCTCATTATTTGTTTTGATTTTGTTGTTTATGCGCTCCATGCTCCTACAACGAAAAACCATGCTTCAGGAAATGGAGCAATTGTCGGAGCAGAACCACCAATATTTCAATGAAATCGATATGCTTCGCAAGGAGTTGGCTTTGCTGCAAGAACCCTTGAAACAGGAGGAAGGGCACCGTGGTGCAGCCAAAAGGCTTCTTGCGACGATAATTGAATTCAGCAAAAGCAATGAGTCCACCAAAGGTTCCTGCCAGTTCATCCTTCGTGCCCTATCGTCGCAGTTCAACCTTTGCTGTGGGCTGGTTTATTTAAAACAGAAACATTCCGATGAGTTTTGCGTAGAAGGAAGGTATGCCATAGCCGATGATGTGGATGTGGCCAACATTCGTTATGGAGAGGGCTTGTCGGGTCAAGTTTTAAAGGATGGAGAGGCTGCCTGTTTTTCGGGTGTGCCTTACCTTAAAGCTTTTTCCGGATTGGGAAGCAGCCAGAAGTTGCATCTTTATATCCTTCCGCTAATTGCCAACAATTCGGTGGTGGGAGTGGTGGAGCTTGGCTCGTTCGAAGAACTGCCCATTATCCCTATCTGGAACGGCGTTAAGGATGAATTGTCTCCAATGCTTTTATAAAAAGTTTTTGTGTTATGTCAATATTGAAAAACAAACGATATAAGCTTATTTCACTCAAAGCCTTTAGTGAGTACCATTGGTATGTTATTCTGACAGCCGTGATAATGGTGTTGATGATTGGGTGGAGCACTGTGGCCGCGCTTTTGGAAATCCCTTTTTCATTCAGAGCTATCGGCACTGTGCATCGTCACCTTTTTGTATGGTTGTTCGATATGGCTATTCTGTTGCTGCCGGTGCCGTTTTTGATGTATGTCAACTTTAAAGAAACAACTTCCAAAAAGCTCCAAGCCGGTGTCAACAATCTTCAGAAGGAGATACAGCATAGCATTGCTTTGGCTCAACATGTGGGTGAGGGGCAAAAGATACAGCTGCGCGATGGGGAAAATTCCATCCTTCACCGCACATTGTTTGAGCTGGGTGAAAATTTGCAAATCACCCGGCAAAAGGAGGAGCAGCTCAATTGGGTGGCTCAGGGAAAAGATCGTGTATCGGATATCATGCGGTTGCACAATCGCTTGGAAGATTTGGCCTATGGCACTTTACAGGCTATGATCCAATATTTTGGCGCTGCCCAGGGGGCTTTTTTCATCTTAAAGGATGCCCACTTGCAATGCGTGGCCAAGTATGCTTATGGTCGGCAAAGGTATGAATATGAGCAAATCCCTTTGGGAAAAGGCCTTATCGGCGAGGCGGCTTATGAGCGTCAGCTGATCTACAGGACTGAAATACCCGATGATTATTTTACCATACAGTCGGGACTTTTGGGTGACCAAAAGCCTCAAAGCCTTTTGATCATTCCTCTTTTGCAGGAGGAGCAGGTACAAGGGGTTATTGAGATAGGTTTTTTCGATGCTGCCTTGCCCCAATATTACCTTACGTTGGCCGAGGAGTTGAGCGCAGTGGTGGGTCGCACCATTTACAACCTTCAAATCAATGCCACCACAGAGCGTCTTCTTCAGGAATCGCAACAAATGACCAATACCCTGCGCGCCAATGAGGATCAGTTACGGCGTAATGCCGAGGAGATGATGCTGGCTCAGGAAGAGCTGGAGAGTAGTAATCAAAAGCTGGCTCTACAGGTTCAGGAGGTCGAGAATGGTCAAAAGCGGCTGCAAGCATTGCTCACCAATGCATCGGAGTTTATCTCCATTTATAATGAACACCGTGAGCTGGTGTTCGAGAGTCCCTCGGTTCGCCGAATCCTTGGGTATAGCGCTGCCGATGGCGTGAGCGGGATGGATTTCGAATTGTTGACTCCCCGTGGCTATAAAACCATCAACGCCTTGTTCGATTATCTTTTGGCCACGCCAGGAGGGGAGCAAACGGCGCAATACACCTACTTGAAGAAGAATGGCACTAAGATATTCCTCGAGACGCAAGGTAAAAATCTGCTTCACGATGCGGCCATCCGTGGCTTGATTTTCAACACCCAGGATATTACCGAGCGCAAACGAGCCGAAAAAGAGGAGCGCATGAAAAGCCGCATGCAATCACTTTCTGAAAATTCACCCGATATGATTATCCGGATGAATCCCCTTGGGAAGCTGGTGTATGTCAATCCGGCCGCTGCTGAGTTCATGGGCATTGACGATGACTCACAGATAAAGAAACGGTTTACCGAGCTGGCCATTGATCAAAACTTCATCGACTTTATCAAATCCACCTTGCGCAGCATCAAGCACAACCAAGAACATGTGATTTCTGAAATTGAGGTGGAAGTGAATGGCGATTTGCGGATTGTCGAGGTCAAGGCTATTCCCGAGCTGGGCGAGGAGGAGGAGTTGGAATCCGTACTTTTTGTGGTTCACGACGTTACTGAATTCAAACGGCCATTCTGCCCGATACCGGATTGTTGCAACAGTACTTCCCGCGCTCCTTTGTTTTCTATAGGCCTAAGGATGTGGTGAGTGGCGATTTCCCCTGGTTCTTCCATTTTGGCGATGTTTACTATGTGGCCGCTGTTGACTGTACCGGTCATGGCGTACCTGGTGCCCTGCTCTCGTTTATTGGTTACTTCCTGTTGAATAATATTGTCAATGCCGGACGCGACTTGGATGCCGCCCAGGTTTTGGATGAACTTCATGCCGCCGTGCGCACCAACCTGCGTCAGGACAAGGATGGTGCCAATGGCCGCGATGGGATGGATTTGGCACTCTGCCGCATCGACACCTCCAAGAAAGAGCTTCAATTTGCCGGAGCGCATCGCCCTTTGTATTTTGTGCGCGATGGCGTGCTCACTGAGTATAAAGGATCGCGCAAAGGTATTGGAGGGATTCCTTTGGCCAAGAAACCTGAAAAGGATTTCGAATTGAACACCATCTCTTACGAACGTGGCGACCGCCTCTTTATTTTTTCCGATGGCCTTCCCGATCAAACGGGCGGTGAGGACAAACGGAAATACCAAGCCAAACGCATCCGCGAAGCCTTGGAGCAGGAGGAGCAACTCTCCATGCAAACCCTTTCGCGCCACTTCATGCAAGATTTTTACCAGTGGATGGGCGACGAAAAACAGGTAGATGATGTATTATTGATAGGAATTGAATTGTAATCAGTATATTTACGACTTAAAGAGATAGAGGAATATGATTAAGATTAAAGAGAGTCAGGGGTTTCTTGAGTTTGCGTATCAGTTGTACCAAACCATGCAGAATAACGAAATCAATCTGGTGTACGAAGGCGTTGTCACACAAGAAATAACAAAGACATTTACGGCCATGACCGAGAAAAACCTGGCCAAAAGTGAAGAGTCGAATCAAGTTCAACGGAAGGTCTTTCATGTGATGGTGGAGTGTTTGCAGAATATTAGTAAACATGCTGATTCGTTGGTTGAGGAGGATGAGAAACGCGGAATTGTGATGGTGAGCCATGGGGCAGATTGTTACAACATCATTACCGGCAATGTTGTTAAAAATGAAAAAGTGGAGTTTCTTCGCAACGCACTTGAGCATGTCAACAGCCTGGATAAAGATGGCCTGAGCAGTTTGTACAAACAACAGATTAAAGAGGGACGCATCTCTGATAAAGGTGGTGCAGGACTTGGATTTATCGACATCGCAAAAAAAACCGGGAATAAAATTGAATATCAATTTAAAGAACTAAATTCGGAGGTAAGCTTTTTTATTATTACAACTACCATTGATCGTAACTAAAAACATTTAATTTTAGATATGGAAATTATAAAAATAAAGGGAACAGAAGATACTCCCAGTGTGATTCTTGATAAAGGGCAGAATATTTTTGAAATCTCAGGTCGTTCATTGCCCGAGGATGTAAGCATGTTTTATGAGCCAATCCTCTCTTGGATTGATGAATATGCAGAGTCCCCCAACGCGTTGACGGTATTCAATTTCAAACTTGAATATTTTAACACAGCCTCTTCAAAAGTCATTCTCGATATTCTGCTCAAATTTGAGGATATCAACGAAAAAGGCAATAAGGTTGTTGTGAAATGGCACTATCGCGAGGATGAGGAAGATATGTTGGAGGCAGGCGAAGAGTATGCCGACATCGTGGAAATCCCTTTTGAGTATGTGATTTATTGATTTTTATTGTCCTGTATTGATTAGGATGGAAGGTGAACTATGAGTGAAGAAATTTTAAAGGCACTGATGCAATTGTTTGGTTTGATTGCCAAACAGGATGGTGGCGTTGAATCGAACGAAACCGAATATGTTAAGGGTTTTTTAAAGCAGCAGCTGAATACCGAAGCTGTTGAAGCCTATTTCCAGCTTTTTCTTCATCATGCTTCCGAGAATAAGAACGCGTCCAAAGGGGAGGACGATGGCAAGGTTCAGCTAACTTCCATGAAGGACTCGGTCAAAATCCTGGCAATCTGCAAAAAAATCAACAAACAGCTAAACCGCGAACAGAAGGTTGTGGTGTTGGTTCGTTTGTACGAACTGGTGAATGCCGATGGTAAGTTTACCGATCAGCGCATGGCCATCATCAACACCGTAGCCGATGTTTTTAAGCTCGACCGCAAAGAGGTGGAAGCCATCGAAGCTTTCAATATTCAAACTGATATCGTCAAGGTTGACTTTTCAGATATTTTGGTTGTGAACGACCAGAGTTTGTCGCTTCAAAATGCCATGCATCTGCAATCGGGCAAACTCGATGGTTCCATTTTTATCCTTCGGGTGCGAAGCGCCAACCTCTATTTTATCCGATATATTGGGGCGCAGGATATATTTTTAAATGGCTTGCTGGTCAATCCGGCACGCATCTATATTTTCTCCAAAGGAAGTTTTGTTAAACTGCCCGTGGGCAAGCCTCTTTACTACACCGATGTGGTGTCGCGTTTCATGAGCGACGACTCAATGCAGCGCATCTCTTATGAGGTGAAAGATGTTTCCTACCAGTTCAAATCGGGGGGCATCGGACTGCGCAACATCAACCTTTTCGAGGAGCAAGGTAAGCTGGTGGGCATCATGGGTGCCAGTGGTGCCGGAAAAACCACGCTGTTGAACGTCCTTTGCGGAAACGAAACCCCTTCGGGTGGCGAGGTGCTGATCAACGGCGTTGACCTGCATAAAAACCCCGATCTTGTGGAAGGGGTTATTGGTTATATTCCTCAGGATGACCTCTTGATTGAAGAATTGACCGTATTCCAAAATCTCTATTACAATGCCAAACTCTGTTTCCGCGACAAGAGCGAGGCCGAAATCACCGAACTGGTCGAAAATACCCTTCGCAACTTGGGGCTTTTCGAGCGTAAAGACTTGAAGGTAGGATCGCCCTTGAACAAGATGATCAGTGGCGGTCAACGCAAAAGGTTGAATATCGCACTGGAGCTAATCCGCGAACCTGGTATCCTGTTCGTGGATGAGCCCACCTCCGGATTGTCGTCGCGCGACTCCGAAAACGTGATGAACCTTTTGCGGGAGCTGACACTAAAAGGCAAACTGATCTTTGTGGTCATCCACCAACCATCGTCCGACATCTACAAGATGTTCGACAAGATGTTTATTCTCGACACCGGCGGATACCCCGTTTATTATGGAAACCCCGGCGAATCGCTTATCTACTTTAAAAAATTGGATGCTCAAATCAACTCCGAAGTGGGCGAGTGTCCCACCTGCGGAAACTTGAATCCTGAGCTGATTTTCAATATCCTCGATGCCAGCGTCATCGACGAATATGGGCATTACACCAACAAACGCAAAGTAAAACCCGAGGAGTGGCATGGCTACTATAAAGAAAACATTGTACTCCCCGAGGTGGAAACGGTGGCTACAAAGCCACCAAAATCACTCAATATCCCAGGATGGTTCAAGCAATTCAGCATTTACACCACCCGCGATTTCCTAGCCAAGATTTCAAACACACAGTATATCCTGCTCAATATCCTTGAAGCACCATTGTTGGGTTTTATTCTCGCCTATCTGATTCATTATATCGTCAACCCCGATTCCGATGTGTACATCTTCCGTGAGAATGAAAACATCCCCATCTATATTTTCATGGGCATCATTGTTGCGCTCTTCTTCGGGCTTATAGTTTCGGCCGAGGAGATTTTTAAGGATGCCAAGATACTCAAGCGTGAGGCATTCCTGAACTTGAGCCGTTCAGGTTATTTGATGTCCAAACTTCTTATATTGATGATGTTATCGGGCATACAAATGGGGCTCTTCGTATTGGTTGGCAACTTTGTGATTGAATTGAAAGGGATGAATTTTGAGTTTTGGTTTGCCCTCTTTTCGGTCTCCGTGTTTGCCAATGTACTGGGATTGATCATCTCCTCCACATTCAATTCCATCGTTACGATCTATATCATCATCCCATTGTTGATGATTCCCCAAATGGTGTTGGGTGGTGCCATGTTCACCTTCGACAAGTTGAACAAGGATTTTACATCGGTTGACAAAGTGCCATTCGTGGCCGAATTCATGCCTTCGCGATATGTTTACGAAGGGCTGATGGTTCACCAGTTTAAACACAATAATTTTAAGCGTATCCTGTTTGATACCGAAATGGCTGAAAGTAAGGCCGATTTCAAACAGGTTTATTATATTCCCGAGCTATCGTCGATCCTCGACCGCTGTTATGCAGCCTTGCTTAACCAGGAAGCGGATGGCCAGTTTGCTGCCGATTTGGATTTGCTCCGCCATGAAACCGGCAAGGAGATGAAACGTCAGCCATCGATAGCCTTCGAAAGTCATGATAAATTGGTGGCCGGTCAGTTCGACCAGGCTTGCTATGATGCCACAAAGGTTTACTTGGCTCAGTTGACTGAAATTTATGCCCAAAGTTTTTCTGTGGCCAACCAACGACGCGAAACTCTGGTAAATCACTTTATGTCAACCAATCCCCAGCAATTCAATCAAATAAAAGATGCTTACTTTAATGAAAGCATTTCCGACATCACGCGTAAAGTATTTGAGAAAAACAAGATGTTGCGCGATGGTGACAAACTGATACAGGTGATTGACCCGATATACCAAATGCCTGAGCCGGATGGGGTGTTTTCGTTCCGTACCCACTTTTTTGCCCCCATGAAATATTTTGCTGGGCGATACTGGGAGACCTTATGGTTCAATATTACCATGGTTTGGATATTGACCGTCGGCCTCTACGTAGTGCTTTATTACGATGTGCTGCGCAAGATTTTTGAAGCTTTGGGTGAATTTAAACTGAAGAAAAAGTAACTTTTTGTAGCCAGTAGGAGTATAAGTTCATAAATAATATTCAAATTGTAAATATCATGCTTAAGAAATTGTTATACGGTGTAGCTGTATTGGCTAGCATAAATTTGATGACAGGTTGTTCGGGCTGCAATGGAAAATCCAGCTCGGATGTGTTGGAAGTTCCCGACAGTTTGGTGACCGACGCACCCCTCCAATTGTCCGAAGAGGTGATTAACGATGTGATCCAGAATATCTCTTCTCCCGTGGAGATGGCCAACCTGATTAAAATGACTGGTGTGGATTTTTCACAAAAGATTTTGAATCCCACCGACAACTCCAAAAAGTATGATACCAGCTTCAAGCGTGCACTCAACCTTGGTGTTTACAGTGCCGACCTTGGATACATCAACACCTTCAACAAGAACACCATTGTGGTTTCTTACTTGCTTGCTGTTAAAGAGCTGGCCGAAGGCATTAAAGTAGGTCAGTTCCTTGATTTCAGCACCTTGAAACGGATGGCTACCAACAATACCAACCTCGACTCACTTAAAGAGATGTCGGTAAGTAGTTTCAACAAAATGGACAGCTACCTGCGCGAACAAAAACGCAGCAACGTGAGCACTGCTATTGTTACAGGGGCTTGGATCGAAGGTATGTACATCACCTGCAATGTTATTGAGCAGTCCAATAATGCCGACCTGATCAACCGTTTGGGCGAGCAAAAAGATATCGTGAATATCCTCCTGATTATCTTGAATAACTATGGCAAGGCTGATCCAAATTTCGGTTCTTTGGTGGCTGAAATGGAAGGTGTGAAAGATGCATTTAAAGAAGTTCGCATCACCACCGAATTTGGTGAACCCAAACGTATTGAAAAAGATGGCACACTGATTATCGTTCAGGATGAGGTTAGCCAGGTTCACATTACACCCGAACAAGTTAAAAATATTATTGCTCAAATTAAAAAGGTGCGTCAGTTTATTGTATCGTAACCTGTTTTTTGAAGAATAGTTTATTTTTGTAACCTCATTGTGGATTTGTAAAAAAAATAAGAATGAAAAAGATAGTATTATTGCTTGCGATCCTCTTTTCTGTAGCCGCTGTAAATGTTTCCGCACAATGTGGCGAGGAACTGTTGAAGCAGGCTCTGAAGGAGATGGGTAATAGCCAGTATATCAAGGATTTTGAAATAAATCTGACCAAGGATAAAAAGGACATGAAGACCGGCTACGTTAAGTTTTCGGTGGTGCTCAACAGCCGTAGCCATTACCAGTTCAATGTGGTGAATGGTGCAGGTAATGTTGACCCGGTGGTTATGCAGTTGTATGATGCCGATAAGTTGATTGTCAGCAATTTTGAAGGGGGTAAATTCTATACTTCGTTCCAGTTCATTTGCCGTACAACCAAGATTTACACCTTGCAGTTTTTCTTTAGAAACGGCGACGAGGGTTGCGCCAGGAGTGTGTTGTCGTTGGTTAAGCAATATGCCGAAGGAGAGATGAAATAATAAAAAATGCCCGTAAGGGCATTTTTTAATGGTCAATATGAAGTGCCCTACGATATTTGCTTAAATATCATAGGGCACTTTTTTAGTTGATGGCAATTTCAATGGCTTTGTGCTCCTCGAAAAACCTGATCATTTCGTTGGTCAGGTTGATGCGAGTGGTGCGCGACAACATGGTGATGTTCGATTTGCTTTCCGGATCGATGATGAGGAACTTCAGCACCACTTTGCCATTCTGGTCGTTCATGGTGAGACTGGTCAATTCCGTTATCAGCTCGTTGGTGATGGATTGCAGAGGTATGCGCAGCGTCACCGAATTGACCATCTTTTCCCTGAGTTCCTGCAAAAGTGAAATGTGGTGAACCTTGGCTTCAAACTCATTTTGATTGAACCTTTTGGGTTGTACCTTCCCTTTGATCATGATGAAGAGCCCCTTGTCGATAAATGCGGCATAGTCGATGTAATCCTTGCCAAAAAAGGCAAATTCATACGAGCCGCTGTAATCCTCCAAGGTCATGATTCCAAAAGGATTGCCGGTTTTGGTGGTACCTTTGCGGATGTTGGTCACCATGCCGCCGCAGGTGAAGTCGCGGCCTTTCATGTTTTCGGTATCCTCCAGGTTTTTCAATGGTGTGTTGATGAAATATTTGAGTTCGAGTTGGTAGTCATCCAGCGGGTGTGCCGACAGGTAGATGCCAATCAAGTCCTTTTCACGTTTCAGCTTCTCGAGTGTCGAAAAGTGTTCGCATTGTGGGATGTCGGGCTTTTTGATCTCAATTCCACCACCGGGCATATTTCCGAAAAGGGAGTTTTGGGTGCTGGCTTTGTCCACCTGGTAGCGGTTACCATACCTGATAATGTACTCAATGAATGAGGTTTCGTCGGTGGGCGAATTTCCTGCAAAGAACTGGGCACGGTGCATGTTTCCCAAGTTGTCGAAGGCTCCGGCATTGGCCAATGCCTCAATGTTTTTTTTGTTTACCGTGGTTAGGTTCAATCGTTCCACAAAGTTGAAAATATCCTTGTAAGGGCCATTTTTCTCGCGTTCCACAATGATGGCATCCACGGCACCTTCGCCCACGCCCTTGATGCCTGCCATGCCAAAGCGGATCGCTCCAGACTTGTTAACGGTAAATTTCCTATAACTCTCATTTACATCAGGGCCTAGAACTTCAATGCCGCTGCTTTTGCACTCCTCCATAAAGGTGGTGATCTTAGTGATGTCGGAGAGGTTGCGGCTCAATACCCCTGCCATGAATTCGGCCGGGTAGTGGGCTTTAAGATATCCGGTTTGGTAAGCCACATAGGCATAGCACACCGAGTGCGATTTGTTGAAGGCATAGGAGGCAAACGCTTCCCAGTCTCCCCAAATCTTATCAATCAATTTGTTGGCATCCTTCCCGGTGCATCCTTTGACAAACTCTTCGCTGGCCAGACAACCGTCGTGGAATTTCAGCTTGAGTTTGTTCATCACCTCAATCATCTTTTTACCCATCGCCTTCCGCAGGGTGTCTGAGTCACCTCGTGTAAATCCGCCGAGCGCCCGGCTTTGCAGCATTACCTGCTCCTGATAAACCGTGATGCCATAGGTATCCTTAAGGTAGGGCTCCATCATGGGGTGATCGTAAACGATGGGTTCGCGACCATGTTTCCGTTCGATGAACGATGGAATGTACTCCATAGGTCCTGGTCGGTAAAGGGCGTTCATCGCCACCAAATCCTCGAACCGGTTGGGCTGGAGCGCCCTCAGGTGTTTTTTCATCCCAGGGCTTTCAAACTGGAATACTGCGGTGGTTTCGCCGCGGCTGAAAAGCTGGTAGGCCTTTTCATCGTCCATCGGAATCTCGTCAATATTGATTTCGATGCCTCTTGAGAGTTTGATGTTCTCAAGGGTTTCTTTGATGATGGAGAGCGTTTTGAGTCCCAAGAAGTCCATCTTGAGCAACCCAATGGCTTCTACAAAACGGCCATCGTATTGGGTGGTTAGCAGTTTTTCTTCTTTGGTGGGCATTACCGGCAAATGCTCGTCCAGCGGGTGTTTGCCAATGAGCACTCCACAAGCATGCACCCCTGTTTGCCGCACAGAACCTTCCAGGGTTTCGGCAAACTTGATGGTACGCGATATCAATGGGTCGGGCGAACTTTTTTCGGCCTCCAGTTCGGGCACCTCTTTATAGGCTTTTTGCAAAGTGATTTTGGGTGTTTCCGGAATCATCTTGGCCAGGCGGTCGGCTTCTGAAAGGGGCAGCTTGAGCACCCGTGCCACGTCGCGGATGGCCATTTTTGCGGCCATGGTTCCAAACGTGCAGATGTGAGCCACTTTGTCCTGACCATATTTGTTGGTGACATAATCCAAAACCATTTGCCGGCCATCGTCATCAAAGTCGATGTCCACATCGGGCATGGAGATACGATCGGGGTTAAGGAACCGTTCGAACAGCAAATCGTATTTTATGGGATCCACATTGGTGATCCCGGTGCAATAGGCCACGGCGGCTCCGGCTGCAGAACCCCGGCCCGGCCCCACCAAAACGCCCATTTCGCGGGCGGCATTGATGAAATCTTGAACAATCAGGAAATAGCCGGGAAAACCCATCTTTAGGATGGTGTCCAGCTCAAAGTCGATGCGTTCAAGGTGTTCGGGCGGTATGGGGTCACCATAACGTTTCTTGGCTCCTTCGTAAGTCAAATGCCTCAAATATTCGCCTTCGTCGGTGAAACCGTCGGGCAGCGGAAAGTCGGGCATAATGGGCTTGGAGTTCAAGTCGTACTCCTCAACTTTCAAGGCTATTTCGTAAGTGTTCTCCAGTGCTTCCGGCACATGTCCGAAGAGCTGGTACATCTCCTCGGTGGTTTTAAACCACTCCTGCTGGGTGTATCGCATGCGGTTCGGGTCATCGTAATCCTTGCCGGTATTGAGGCATATCAATATGTCGTGCGCATCGGCATCCTCGGCATTTAAAAAGTGCACATCGTTGGTGGCAATCACCTTTACACCTGTTTCGCGGGCAAGCTTTAAAATCACTTCATTCACCATTACCTGATTGTCCGAAATCTCCTCCTTGAGACCGGGGTAATTGGTGGGATGGTGCATGATTTCCAGGTAGTAGTCGTCTCCAAAAATATTCTTAAACCACAGGATGGTTTCTTTTGCCCCTTCCAGGTCGCCGGCCATGATTTTTTGGGGCACTTCACCTCCAAGGCAGGCCGAAGAGACAATCAACCCTTCGTTGTATTTCTCGAGCAACTGTTTGTCGATGCGCGGTTTGTAATAAAACCCGTCGATGTTGGCGATGGAAATTAATTTCAGTAGGTTGCGGTACCCTTTTTCATTTTTTGCCAGGATGATCAGGTGGTCGCCCGAGCGGTCCTCCTTCCCCTGTTTGTCGAGTATCGACCGGGGCGCCACATAGGTTTCACATCCCAAGATGGGTTTGACACCCTCTTTTTTGCAGGTGTCGAAAAACTCCTTGATGCCGAACATGGAGCCATGGTCGGTGAGGGCAAGTGCTTTCATACCGCAATCTTTTGCCTTTTTCACCAGGCCTTTGATGCTGGCTGCCCCATCGAGGATGGAATATTGCGAGTGAACGTGTAAATGTGTAAATGGTAGCTGCGCCATGTAAGATGCTGTTTAAACCACAAAGTTAAAAAATGCGCCATGATTCCCTTGTGAACCGTTGCGAAAATGATGGCTTAATTTTTGGTTACACAATTAACCAATCATCCTTACTTTTGTTTCCGCACTATTTAATTGTTACTTTTGACGCATGACTTATTGGCGCAGGAAAATAGGATTGGTCGTTCTGTTGTTTGGATTGGTTCTGCTTTGGAACCAGCCGAGCGGTCGTGCCGTAATATCTCATGATTCGGCATCGCAACAGGCCAATGCCCATCCTTCAGTCCAGTACTTTCAAATTGACGATTTTTCGCTGGGGGAATTCCTTCCCAATACCTCCACAGGGAGTTTGGCAAGCGGGTTGTTCTCGCGCGATTGGTCTACCAATATGCAATTACGCATTTTTGGTGTTTCGGTGGCGGCACCCTCGAATTTTGAAGCACGCTCACATAATTGTTATTTCAATATAAGGCGTATCCTTCTGCTTCCTTTTGAACGATACGATATAGGATATCCTTTCCACACGTACTGGTGATTTGCCAGCTGTTCTTTTTTTAATTGGGTGTAGTCGGAATACTGTACCCTGAGTTGTTGTTTTTTTATTCTGTCCCAATTTTTTCAATTCAATGTATTGGGAGTTTTTTCAAATTTATAATTATGAGCAGTTTAGCAATTATTTCGGTGGCTATTGTGGTAGCCTGTATTGGCCCTTTTGTTTTAATCTCTTTGAATGGACGCCGCAAGCGTCGTGCGATCATCAACCGTTTGAGGCAGGCGTGTGCCCCTCTCCAATTTGTGGAAGAGGGTTGCTCTGTATGGGGTAATTCAGTTATCGGAATTGATGTGAAAGGCGAAACCCTTTGTTTTCAGAAGGATGAAACGGCGCCAGCATCCCTTTATCCCCTGCAGTCCCTCTCAGGATGTAGGGTGGCGGTTCAGCATAGTAACGAAGGGGGTGGTTTGGAGCGCGTTGAATTGTGCCTGCTTACTGGGAAAGCGAAAACCGAGCAGCGGATCCTCTTTTTTGATTCCCGCGAGCGTTTGGATATCAACAACGAATTGATGTTGGCCCAGGAGTGGCAGACTCGTTTGAATGCCATCAG
>RRZU012430102.1_pt1 | contig 20763 bp, 19 predicted proteins | sample 2165561 | NCBI WGS metagenome assembly RRZU01 (sample SAMN10456909, study PRJNA506462) | wastewater metagenome | isolation source: wastewater sludge | place: USA: Moscow, Idaho | reverse complement strand
GTGCATCAGGTAGTCCTGCTCGACGGTGATGCCCTGCGAGTAGCCGCCGGCTGTGGGAAGGCCGTCGCGGCCGATGCCGTTGTAGGTCCAGATGGTCGACGGCGTTCCGGTGCAGAACTGCTCCTCGCCCTGCTCGCACATGTCGCACTCGCGGCAGGAGTCGACGAAGCAGCCGACGCCGACGCGGTCGCCGGCCCGGAACTTCGTGACCTCGGAGCCGACCTTGCTGACGATGCCCGCGATCTCGTGCCCGGGAACCAGCGGGTAGTTCACGCGACCCCACTCGCCGCGCGCGGTGTGGATGTCGGAGTGGCAGATGCCCGCGTAGTGGATGTCGAAATAGACCTCGGTGGGGCCGGGCTCGCGCCGGGTGATGGTGGTCTTCTCGTAGCGGCCGGTGGGCGAGTCGACGGCGTAAGCGGCAACCTCGGGCATTGCGTCTCTCCTGAAAGCTGGGGTTCAGGAAACCTTACCCCCACACGCTCCTCGAGCCAGGCGCGTCGGCGTAGCCGAAAGGCTCGCGCCGTTACTCGTCGCCGAGGCCCTCCAGCCAGGCCGCGGGCTTCGGCTCGGCCTTCTTCTTCGCCTTCTTGACCTTCTTCGCCTTCGCCGGGGCGCTGCAGTCGGCCTTCGTGCCGGGGGCCGGGCCGAACTCCTTGCCGTCGAAGATGTAGTCGCGCGCGTACTCGTAGTAGGCGTCGAACTTCCCGGTGTCGTACGGGTTGTTCAGCGCGCAGCGGCCGACGTAGTAGCCGACGACGTCGGCGAAGGTTTCCGTCACGGATCTGCCCGCGTACTTCGAGAACCGGCCCTCGCGCTGGTGCAGGCGCTTGAAGTCCCGCCAGTACTTGGGCTCCGAGTAGCGGTCCGAGTTCAGGGTGTGGGCGAGCTCGTGGGTGACGAGGCGGCTGAGGCGGCCCGTGTCTCCCGAGTCGATGGCCTTCTGGAACTTCGTGAAGTCGAGGGAGACGTAGCCGGAGCGGGTGAGGCTCCAGTCGCCCCACGCGTAGCCGCGGATGCTCGTCGCGTTGAGGCCGACGGTGCCGCGCACCTTGCCCTGGAGGTCCTTCAGGTAGTCGGTGCAGGAGACGGCGTCGAGCGTCTGCCAGACGATCTTGATGGACTCGCGGTTCTGCTTCGTCCACCCGCGCCCGGCGAGCTTGAACCCGAAGGTGTCGGCCAGCTGATCGACGACCTCGCCGGTGCTCGCGTCGTCGGGGAACGGGTTGGTGACGGCGCACGGGGCGGCGATGCCGGCAACGGGCGCGCCGGGCTCCTCGGACTCCGGGGCGGCGTTCGCGGACGCCGCGAAGAGGGCGCCGACGCCGACGGCGAAAGCCGTCGTGGTGGCGATTAACCACGTGCGCAACCCGGTCTCCTACCCCTCGTCGTGACGAACAAACTACCCAAGAATCTCTCAGGATTCTCAGGAAGTCAAACGCGCGACTCCGATGATCGCACACCGAGCACATCACCGCGACGAGGCAAGTTATCCACAGATCAACTTTCGGCGATCGACTTTCGGCGATTCGCGGCCTACTCTCGCCAAACGCAGAGGGAAGGGGCTCCGATGCACAAGCCGGTGAGGTCGGAGGCAGGGACGCCGAGATCGGCGCCCGCGCGGCCGGAGGGCGTCCAGCTCCGCGCGCGGCGCAGCCCGCGGCTGATCGCGTTGGGCGTGCTGCTGGTCGTCCTCGGCGGGCTGGCCGCCGCGGCCGTCTACTCCGCCACCGCCGATCAGCGCGCCGTCGTCGCCATGGCGCACGACGTGACCCGTGGCTCGGTCCTGCACGCCGACGATCTGAGCGTCGCAGAGGTGCCCGGCGGGTTCGCCGTCGACGCCCTCCCGGCCGAGCGCATCGAGGAGCTCGTCGGGCAGCACGCGCTCACGGACCTGCCGCAGGGGTCGTTCCCGCTCGCGCATCACGTCGGCGACGACCCGCTGCCCGAGGGGCAGAGCCTCGTCGGCCTCAAGCTGCCCATGGGCCGCATCCCCGTCTCCCCGCTGCCGCCGGGAACCCGCGTGGCCGTGATCGGCGTGGCCGAGGGGGCGGACCAGACGGTGGAGGCCGTCGTCGCGGCGGCGCCGACCGCGCTCCAGGACGGCGCGACCTACGCCGTCGACCTGCGCGTGGCGGCGGCGGACGCGCCGGCGCTCGCCCGCCTGGCCGCGACCGACTCGGCCGCGCTCGTCGTGATCGGGGAGTCGTGATGGCGGTCCTCGTCCTCTGCAGCGCCACCGGGTCGCCCGGCGTCACGACGACGGCCCTCGGCCTGGCCCTCGGCTGGCCGCGCGACGTCCTGCTCGCCGACTGCGACCGCGACCCGTCGCAGGCCGTGCAGGCCGGCTATCTCCGCGGCATGGATCACGGCGGGCGCGGGCTGATGGCGCTGGCCCAGGTCCACCGCGAGGGCGCGGCTCTGGCCACGGAGGTCTGGCGCCAGGCGCTCCCCCTCACGAGTGGAGAGGACACGCGGCGCCGATTCCTGCCCGGCTTCGCCTCCGCGGGCGCGTCGCGACTGTTCGAGCACGTGTGGGGTGCGCTCGGGGAGGCTTTCGAGTCGCTCGACGAGGGCGGCACGGACGTCCTCGTCGACGCCGGGCGGGTCTCGCCGCACGGCCTCCCCCTCGGCCTGCTCACCGTCGCCGACGCGGTGTTGCTGACCACGCGCACCGGTCTCCGCGCGCTCGCCGGCGTGCGGATCCACCTCTCGACGCTCGCGGACCAGGTGCGCGCGCTTCCCTCGGCGCGCGACGTCGGGCTGGTGGTCGTCGGCCCGGGCAGGCCGTACGGCTCGGGCGAGATCGCGGCGCAGTTCGGGGTGCCGTGCTGGGCGGAGGTCGGTTGGGACCCGCGGTCGGCGGGCGTGCTGAGCGACGGCGACCCGGAGCCGCGACGGTTCCGCGACTCGTCGTTCCTCGGCGGTTTCCGCTCGGAGGCGAAGTCGATCGCGGACCGCGTCGGGCGCGCCCGGCAGGCCATCGCGGACCTCGGAGCGGTGCCGGCATGAGCGTCCACGAGCTGCCACCGCTGTCCGGTGCCCTCGGCCGCCTCGGGCTGGGCGATCCGCCCGCCTCCCCGCCGTCGCCCCCGTCGGTCCGCGCGGAGGTGCCGCGCCGCCAGGTGCTGATCGAGCCCGTGGCCGACGACGTGGACTGGCACCTCGTCGTCACGCTGCGGCGCGAGGCCGCCGGGCAGATCGCCCGCGCGGCGGAGGACTGGCTGCGCGACCACGGGCGCCCGCTGCCCGACCCCGACCGGCGCGTGCTCGGCCGCTCCATCGTCCGGTCGGTGGTGCACGCGCGCGCCCAGGCGCTCAGCGAGCAGGGCGAGGCGCTATGGCCCCTGCGCCTCGAGAACCGGTACGCGGACGCCGTCGAGAACGCCATCTTCGGCTATGGCCGGCTCCAGCCCCTTTTCGAGCTGCCGACGGCGGAGAACATCGAGATCCACGGCCACGACAACGTCTGGGTGCAGCACGGCGACGGCCGCCGCACCGCGCACCCGCCAGTCGCAGACAGCGACGACGAGCTGGTCGACGCCATCCGCTTCCTCGGCGAGACGGCCACGCCTCCGCGCCCGTTCGACGACCTCCACCCCACCATGACGCTCGCCCTGGGCGACCGCTTCCGCCTGCACGCCATCGGCTTCGGGCTGTCGTTCCGGCCGAGCATCGTGATCCGGCAGCACCTCCTCACCGACGTGACGCTGTCGGACCTGGCCGACGGCGGCATGCTGCCGGCGCGCGTGGCGCGGCTGCTGCAGTCGGCGGTGCTCGCGCGCAAGTCGATCGTCATCTCGGGAGACCAGGGAGCGGGCAAGACGACCCTCCTGCGCGCACTCATCGCCGCCATCCACCCCGGCGAGCGGTTCGGCACGCTCGAGACCGACTACGAGCTGCTGACCCACCTCCTGGCGCACCGCCGCAACGTGCTCGCCCTGCAGGCCCGCGTCGGGATGGGCGAGACGGCGGGCGGGGTCCCCGTCGGCTCGTACACCGTCGCCGACCTCATCCCCGAGGCCCTGCGGCAGAACCTGACCCGGCTGGTCGTCGGCGAGGTGCGCGGCGAGGAGGCCGGCGCGATGTTCGAGGCGATGCAGGCAGGCGCCGGAACGCTGTCGACGACGCACTCGCACTCCGCCTCCTCCACCATCGACCGCCTCGCGGCGCGCGTGGCGCAGGGCAGGGTGCTGAGCCTCGACGACGCGATGCGGCAGATCGCGCACCACATCGACTTCGTCGTCCACGTCACGCTCCGGGACGACGCGTGGCGCGGCGGAACGCGGAGCCGGAACGTGTCGGAGGTGCGTCAGCTGACCGGCACCATCGAGGCCGGCCGCCCCTCCACCCACCTCGTGTACCGCGCGGCCACCGACACCCGGCCCGAGCTGTTCCAGCCCGAGGCCACGATGGCGGCGGAGCTCGCGCCGTTCGACAGGGGGACAGAGCCATGGGCCTGACGACGGCGATCGCCGCCGGGGCGCTGGTGGGGCTGGGCCTCGCGCTGATGCTCGCCGGGCTGATCAGGGCCGAGCCGCCGTCGTCCACAGGATCGTCCACACCCCTGTGGACAAGAGGCGTCCGACGGTGGACGGCGCTCACCGCGAGACGTCGGGTGTGGCTGCTGGGCGCGATCGGTACCGGCGTGATCTCGGCGGTCGTCACCGGCTGGCCGCTCCTGCTCGGGCTCGTGCCGCTCGTGCTGATCGCCGTCCCCGCGCTGTTGACCGCGCCGCCGCAGCCGGAGATCGAGATCCTCGCGGGACTCGACCGCTGGGTGAGGCTGGTGTCGACGTCGCTGACCGCGGGCAAGTCCATCCGCGACGCCATCTTCGCCACCCGGGCGCAGGCTCCCCCCGTGCTGCGGGCTCCGGTGGACCGGCTCTGCGCCCGGCTCGACCAGCGATGGACGACGCGCGACGCCTTGTTCGCCATGGCCGACGAGCTGAGCGCCGCCGACGCGGACGCGGTGCTGGCCGCGCTGTCCATCGCCGCCGCCCACGGCGGCGCGGGCACGAGGGCGACGCTCGCCGCGCTCACCGACAACATCCAGGCCCGGCTCCGGGCGCTGCGGGAGATCGCCGCGGAGCGCGCGAAGCCCCGGGCGGTGGTGCGCCAGGTGACGGGGATCACCCTCGCCGTCCTGGGGGTCACTCTGATCACGAACCCCGGCTTCTTCGCGCCCTATGCGACGCCGATGGGCAGCCTCGCCGCCGCCTGCCTCGTCGCCGCATACCTCGGCTGCCTGGCCGTCCTGCGTCGCAAGACGGTCCCGCCGCCGGCGCCGCGGTTCCTGAGGAGCGCGCCGTGATCGGGCTCATGACCGCGGCGGGGATGGTGGCCGGGCTCGGCGCCTTCCTCGTCCTGCGCGGCGCCCTCGCCCGGCCGGTGCGCCTCGGCGACGCGCTGGCGGCGCTGGAGGCGCGGCTCCCGACGACGGAGGAGCCGCCGGTCGTCGGAGGCCTCGAGGGGATGAGCGAGCGGCTGCGCCGGGCGCTCCGGTTCCCCATCACCGCTGGTCAGCAGCGGATGCTGAACCTGCAAGGGAGGTCGGTCGGCGACTTCTTCGCGGAGAAGCTCGTCTGGGCGGCACTGGGATTCCTGCTCCCCGCGTTGTGGGCCGTGCTGGAACTGGCCTTCGGCCGGTCGCCCGGCCTGACGCCGCTGGGCCTCAGCCTGGTCGGGGCGGCCGCCGGGTTCTTCGTCGCGGACCTCCGCCTCCGCTCCGGAGCGGAACAGCAGCGGCGCGTCGCCACCGACGGCATTCACACCTTCTTCGACCTCGTCGTCCTCGAGCGGCTCGCCAACGCGTCGGCCGCGCAGGCCGCGGCGAACGCGGCCGCGGTCTCGGACTCCCCGCTCTTCCGGCGCGTCTCCGCCGGCCTCGAGCGGGCGCGGATGGAGCAGACGCCGCCCTGGGACGAGCTGCGCCGGGTCGCCGACGAGTGGGCCGTACCCGAGCTGACCGACTTCGCGGACGTCATGCAGCTGGAGGAACAGGGCGCCGGCCTCGCCGAGGTGCTGCAGGCCCGGGTGCGCGAGCTCAGGGACGCCCACCTCAGCGCTCAGCGTTCGGCCGCCCAGGAGGCGAGCGAGGCGATGACGCTCTGGATGACCATCCCGGCGCTCCTGCTCGGCGTCGCGCTCCTGGTGCCCGCGCTCCTGGGGCTGCTGACCTGACCGAAAAGAACCTGTGGACAAGCGGCAAACCACCCCACCGATTTCCCACCACACACGATGAGGAGAGAACCATGAAGACCATCCATCACACCGTCGGGCTGCTCGTGCAGCTGCTCCGGCCTCTCCCGCGCGACGAGCGCGGGCTCAGCCAGAGCACGGAGAACGCCATCCTGTTGGCCGGGGCGGCCCTCATCGCGGGCATCATCATCAAAGTCATCACGGACTACGTGAGCGACAAACTGCCGACATGACCAGAAACACCGCTGACAACGGGGCGCGGCCATGAGGGCGGTCCGCGCGATCGCCGCGCTGCTCGCCCTCGCCGCGCTCCTCGTCGGCGCGCCGTGGGCGCTCGCCCGCTTCGGGAACGTCGCGGAGCTCCTCACCGTCGACTGGGTGGCGGCGCTCACCGGGGTCGGCGGCGGGCGCCTCATGATGGCGCTGCTCAGCGCGGCGGGGTGGGCCGCGTGGCTCGTGCTCGCCCTCACCACCCTGCTCGAGATCGTGGCCGTCGCGTCCCGGTACCGGGTCTCCGTGACGGTGCCGGGCACCGGCTGGCTTCGCCCGGTGGTGTCCGCGCTCGTGCTGGCCGCCGTCGGCGCGCCGGGTGCCGCGCTCGCCGACGCCGCCGCGCAGCCGCCCCTCCCCGTTCCGCCGCCGGGGCCCGTGGCCGCGCACGCCGCCGACGACGGGGCACGCGCGCGCACCACGATCCGCCTCCCCACTGCCGAGCGGGCGCCCCGCACGCTCTCTCCGGCCCAGGTCGAGCTGCGCGTCGTCGTGAAGAGGGGAGACTCGCTCTGGCTGATCGCCGAACGAGAACTCGGCGATCCCGAGCGGTGGCGGGAGATCTACGAGCTCAACCGCGACCAGATCGCGGACCCCGATCTCATCGACGTCGGCTGGGCGCTCCGCCTTCCCTCTCCTTCCCCCGTCCCGGCCGACGTTCCTTCTCCCGGCCCGGCTCCCGCTCCCGGCCCGGCGCAGCTCGCCGAACCGGCCGACGAGACACCGTCCGCGCGGGAGGCTCCCGAGGCGCCGCGGCGAGAGATGCCCGCGGAGCCGGAACCGCCGCCGAAGGCCGCGCCCCGGCACGCGGTACGGGTGGAGCCGAACACCGCGCCGGGGGCGAGCCCGGGAGCCGAGGAGGCGCCGTCGCCCGCCACGGCCGCGGCGAGCGCGGGCGCCGACCAGATGCTGCTCGCCGCGCCGCTGGGGGCCGCCCTCGCGGGGGCGATCCTGCTGAGCGTCGCCACCCGTCGACGCGCGCAGCTGCTGGGCCGCGCCGTCGGGCGTCGGCTGATCCCGGCGTCGCCCCAGGTGACGCGCTTCTGGGCCGCGCTGGCCCGCCGCGCCGACGAGCCGAGACACGCTCGCGACCCGGACGACCCCACCGCCACCACCCTCGTCCTCGGCTGGCGAGAGGGCGACGCCGCGGTCACCGTCGATCTGGAGTCCGCGCGGGCCACCCTCCTGCACGGCCCCCGCGCGGGCGAGGCGCTTGCCGCGGCGCTCACGAGCCTGGCCTGCGCCCCGTGGTCGGAGGAGGTCGAGGTGGTTGTCGCCGGCGCCCCCGAGTGGGTGGATGCCCTCGACGACCCGCGGTTCGACGGCGAGCCCGGCGCCGCGGCCGCCCTGGCCAGGCTGGCCCGCCTCTCCGCCGAGCGGCGACTGGCCCTCCGGGAGCACGACCTTACCGCCGCCCGCGCGGACCGCGATGCCGCGGGCTCGTGGCGCCCCGCCGTCTTCGTCTTCGCCCACCCCCTGACGCCCGTGCAGCTCGACGCGGTGGCCGACGCCCTCGCGCTCGGCGAGACCGGCGTGAGCGTCCTCGCTCTCGCGAGGGCCGACGCGCACATCGAGGCTCGCCGGGTGCGGGTCGAGGAGGACACCGCCTTCCTGGAGGAGACGGAGTTCGCCCCGCAGCTGCTGAGCGCCCCAGCGACGCACGCGCTCCTCGCTCTGCTCACCACGACCGGGCGCACCGACACCGAGCCCGCGCCCTGGTGGCGCCAGGGCGCCGACCTCCCTCCCAACGTCCTTCACCTGCCTCCCGCCGAGGCCCGGCACCACGAGGAGTCCCCGACGCCGGCGCGGCCGGGCGCGCTCGGGCACCCGCGGGTCCTTCTGCTGGGGCCGGTGGAGCTGCTCGCCGGTGGCGCACCACCGAGCCGCGCCGCCGGGCAGTGCCTTGAGTACTGCGCCTGGCTCCTCGCGCACCCGGGCGCGACCTCGACGACGATGGTCCGGGAGCTGCTCGTCGCCGAGGGAACCCGGCGCTCCAACATGAGCAGGCTCCGCGCCTGGCTCGGGGCGGATGGAGACGGACTCCCCTACCTGCCCGACGCCTACAACGGCCGCATCGCGCTAGATCCGCGCGTCACGTCGGACTGGGAGGACCTGCAGCTCCTGGTGAACGGCGGGGTCAACCTGGCCCCCGATGCCGCGCTGCGGCAGGCGCTCGCCCTCGTGCGCGGCGAGCCCCTGGGCGACGTCGCGTTCCAGTGGCACTGGGCCGAGCAGCTCCGAGTCGACATGGTGGGCACCGTCGTCGACGCGGCCTGTGCCCTGGCCGACCGGGCCATCGCCCGGGGCGATCACACCGTCGCGCTCTGGGCCGCGGGGCGCGGACTCGTCGCCGCCCCCAGCGACGACCACCTCACCGTGCGCCGGGTCGACGCCCTCATGGTGGCGGGAAGAAGGGACGAGGCGCGCCAGCTGGTCGTCACGCTCAACCGCGAGTTGCGGGCCGCCGGCCGCGACCTCCCACCCGACCTCGCGCGGCGGGTGCACATCGCGCTCCACTCCGCGCAGCCCGGCGAGGACGGGCTCTCGAGCGCCGGCGCGGGCTCGAGGTAGCTCCTCGTTCCGCTCGACGGGGGCAGGGCGAGGACGGGTCTCGGACGGGGCGGGATAGGGTGGCTGACCGTGACCGATCGCCGCTTCTCCGCCATCCTCTTCGACTGCGACGGGGTGCTCGTCGACTCGGAGCCCATCACCGTCGGCGTGCTGCACGCCATGCTGGGCGAGATGGGCTGGGACCTGCCGCTCGAGGAGTGCATCCGACGTTTCGTCGGGAAGGCCTTCAAGGACGAGGCGCACGTGATCCACGAGCACACCGGGTACCTGATCGACGACGAGTGGATCGCCGGGTTCCGCGACCGCCGCGACGACGCGCTGCGCGCGAGGCTCCACGCGGTCCCGGGCGCCGTCGACGCGGTCCGCGCGATCGCGGCCGCGGTCGACGTCCCCGTCGCCTGCGTGTCCGGGGCTGACCGCCGCAAGATCGCGATGCAGCTCGCCATGATCGGCCTCGACGACCTGTTCGGCGACCGGGTCTTCAGCGGCATGGAGGTCCCGCACAGCAAGCCCGCGCCCGACGTCTACCTGGCCGCGGCCTCCGCGCTCGGCATCGACCCTGCCGCAGCCGCCGTCGTCGAGGACTCGTCGGCCGGCGTCCGCGCGGGCCTCGCCGCAGGCGCGACCGTGTTCGGCTTCGCCGCCGACGGACCCACCTACCAGACTCCCGCGCAGCTGGAGGAGCTCGGCGTCGCGCACGTCTTCCGCACCATGGCGGAACTCCCAGGCCTCGTCCTCGGGACGCGGGTCTAGAGCCGCCGCCGCACCATAGAGTGATGACGTGCGACACAAGCAGCTGCTCAACCACCTCGCCATCGGCAACATCCCCGAGGTGGTGCAGGACGAGGTCAACCGGATCGCGGGGAAGAGCTTCGTCTACGCGAAGCACGCCGGGCTGAAGGGGGCGCAACACGCCGAGGTTGTGCCGCCGGTGCTGCAGCGGTGGGGCGGACTGCTCGACCCGACGGAGAAGGACTACGACCGGATGATCGGGCACCAGGTGGCACTCGCGCTCGCCACCTGCCTGCACCAGGTGGGCCTCGTCGACGACGCGCTGACCGCCCGCGCCGTGGCCGGCATCGCGGAACTCAACGACGGGGTGTGGCTCAGCGACGCGTTCGAGCGGCAGTCCGCGGAGATCGTCGCCCTGCTCCACTCGCAGCCGGAACCGCTGACCCGACGCCCGCCGACGCGCGAGAACATCACCTTCACCCGACCCGGCGACCTCCTCGCGATCCGCAGCGGCGACCGCTACGTCGTCGGCCAGGTGTTGGCGGACACCGCGACCAACCAGGCCCCGGTCATCGAGCTCTACGAGACGACGTTCGCGGAGCCGCCCGCCCCGGGGGACGTCGTGGGGACTCGCGCAGCCGGGGAGACGCTGGGCAACAACCCGCCGAGCCAGATGCGCATGGCCGCCTTCGGCCTGCGCCACATCCCCGACCCCGCCGAGCAGATGATCCTCATCGGCGTCGGACAGACGACGAGGCCCGACAACTCCCACCTCGTCGACCGCGACTACATGTGGACCGGCCTCGACCTATACGAGTTCCTCGACCGCGTCGCGAGGGTCGCGGCAGCCACCTGAGCCGGCTCCGGGCCGCGCGGCGACGGGCCTACTCCGCGGCGGTGCTGCCGTATCCCGTCCAGCCGGGGATGGTGCCGTCGACGTCCCAGAGGTCGAGCCAGTCCCCCGATCCCTCCCAGAGGAACACCTGGCCCTTGATCAACCGGCTGTTCGCCTCGACCGCTCGCAGGTCGTTCAGCATGCGAGGGGTGAGCGGGTTCTCGGTCACCGCGGCCAGGTTCGAGAGGATCTGGTGCGGCTTGACCGAGAACGGGATGGCGACGTGCCCACGCTGGGCCGCCCACTTCAGGCAGACCTCCGCGGGATGGACGCCGAGCTCTGCGGCGATCCGGACCACGACCGGGTGTTCGAGGTCGGCGACGTCATCGGCGAACGTGTCGCGCACGGGACGTCGCGGCGAGCCCATCGGCGAATAGCCGACGACCACCATCGCGTTGTCCTTACTGAACTGGTACAGCTCGCCCTGCTGGAACGCGGGGTGCAACTCCATCTCGTGCAGGCTGGGCGCGATCCGCGCGTCCCGCAGCACGAGTCGGAGCTTCGGGATGGTCATGTTCGAGACGCCGAGGTGACGCACGAGGCCCGCGTCGACGAGCCCCTCCAGCGCCCGATACATCGCCATGTACTCGGCGTGGATGTACGGCCGCGAGCTGGGGTTGCGCGCGTCGGGCGCCGCGAAGCGCTCGTGCGTGTTGGGGAACGGCCAGTGGATGAGCACGGCGTCGAGGTGGTCGAGCCGGAGGTCGGCGAGGCTCCTGTGGACGGAGGCCACCGCGTCGGCGGGGTCGTGGGCGTCGTTCCAGACCTTGGAGATGACGAAGACCTCGTCGCGGGCCAGGCCCAGGTCGGCCATGGTGGCTGCGAGGACCGGCCCGATCAGGTGCTCGTTGGCGTAGACCGACGCGCAGTCGACCAGCCGGTAGCCGGTGCGCAGCGCCACCCCGACGGCGGCGGCGATGTCCTCCAGCGAGAAGCGGTCCGAGCCGAAGGTGCCCAACCCGACGGCGGGGATCCGGTCTCCGCCGGAGAGGATGAGGCTCGGCACGGCGGCCGGGTCGACCGCGCCCGCGGCGGAGGCGTTCATGCGTCGCTCCCGATGGTTCTGCCGACGGCGGCGAGGTCGTGCATGCTCGCGGCCAACGCGGGATACAGCCCGGCGTAGACGCGGTAGAGGGCGTCGTAGCTCTCGGCGCGGGCCTCATCCGGGGTGTAAGTGGCGCCGCGGCCGACCCAACGGCCGATCAGGTCGTCGACGGTGCCCGCCCCGGTTCCCAGCGCGGCGAGCATCGCGGCGCCGAGCGGGGTGGCGTCGGGGTTGGCGCTGACGGTCAGCGGCGTCCGGGTGACGTCCGCCTTGATCTGCATCCACAGCGGGCTCCTGCTGGCGCCGCCGATGGCCAGCAGCTCGCTGACCTCCGCGCCCGCCGACGCCGCCACCTCCAGGTTGTGCCTGAGCGCGAAGGCGACGCCCTCCATGACCGCGCGGTAGAGGTGCGCGCGGTCCGTGCCGAGCGTCAGGCCGACGAAGGCGCCGCGGGCGCCGGCGTCCCAGATGGGCGACCGCTCGCCCGACAGGTAGGGCAGGAAGACCAGGCCGTCGCACCCCGGGGGCGCGGTCGCGGCCAGCGCCGAGACCTCCTCCTAGAGCCCCCGGCCCGACGACTCGGCGGCGGCTCGTTCGGCCTCGCCGACGATGCGCGCGAGCCAGGCGAGGCTGGCCGATCCCGCGACGGTTCCGCCCTGCAGCAGCCAGCTGCCGGGGACGACGTGACGCGACAGGATCAGGCGCTCGTCGGCGACCGGGGCGTCCATCGCGATCGACATGCCGCCCGCCTGACCGCCCTGCTCCTGCGTCTGCCCGGGCCGGAACACCCCGGCGCCGCGGGTGCCGCAGGCGGCGTCGAGCCCCCCGGCGACGACGGGCGTTCCCGTCGGCAGGCCCGTGGCGCGGGCGGCGTCCGCGGTGACGCCGCCGACCACCGCGGACGGCTCGACGGGGTCGGGGACCCGGCCGGGGTCGATGCCGAGGCGCCGGGCGAGGTCGCCCCGGATCCGGCCTGTAGCGACGTCGATGAAGTGCCAGCCGTACCCCTGCGAATGGTCCTGGCTGGCGACCCCGGTGAGCGCCATCACGACGGCGCTGTTGCATTGCAGGAACCAGCGCGCCCGGGCGAACACGTCGGGGCGGTTCCGCTCGAACCACAGCGCCTTCGCCGTCGAGTAGCTCGGGCTGAGCCGGTTGCCGCCGACCGCGAGGAGCTCGTCGGCGGGCACCGCGGCGAGCAGTTCGTCGCAGATCGGCTGGGAGCGCATGTCCATCCAGATCGGCGTGTTGGCCAGCACCGTCCCGTCCTCCGCGACGGGGACGCAGGCCCAGCTCTGCCCGTCGACGCCGACGCCGCGGACGTCCGCCGGCTCGAAGGCGCCCGACGCGCAGACCTCCGCGATGACCGCGAACGCGCCGGCGATCCAGTCGCGCGGGTCCTGCTCGACCCACCCCGGGGCAGGTGTGTGCAACGGGTAGGTTCGGACGGCCGCGGCCAGCGTCCGGCCGTCCTCCCCGACGACGATCGCCCGGCAGCCGGACGTGCCGATGTCGACGCCGATGTAGACCTGTGGTGATGCCACGGCTTCCCCTTCGAAGAGCGAGACTCTGGCTCTCAAGGTTAGTCTTCTGGCGTGACGCAGGAGGAGACGACGGCGAGGGCGGCCGGGGAGGAGACTCCGCCGACGCGTCTCCAGCGGTTGGCGGCGCTGTACGGCCACGTCTCCGACGTCCTGACCATCCCGCGGATCGGGGCGCTCCTCGGCCTCGTCGTCATCGTGCTGGTGGGCGCGGTCGGCGGATGGGGCGGGGCGACCGAGGCCGCGGAGGAGGCGCCGACCGCCGCCGTCGGCACCCCGATCGAGGCGGAGCCGTTCGAGGTCACGGTCCGCCGGGCGCGCTTCTTCGACGAGCTGCGGCCCAGCTTCTACGCCGAGGACGGCTTCCGCTACCTGGCGCTTTCGGTGGACGTCACCCCCACCGCGACCGAGCCGGTCGGCGGCGCCGTCCTCGCCCGGGCCGCGACGCTCGAGGTCCCCGGCCTACGGACGATCGACCTGAGCTCCGGGCCGAAGGTCGCCGACCCGCAGGTTGTGCGCACCGCCGACGGCCTCACCCAGCACACGTTTCAGCCGGGCCTGACCACCAACGTCGTCCTCGTCTGGCAGCAGGAGATCGGCGAGACGCTCCCCGCGCAGGTCTCGCTCACGCTCGCGCGGCACACGCTGCGCCGCTCGTCCATGGACGGCACCCTCGGGTGGCGCGACCCGAGCCCCGTCGCCGGCGTCACCCTTGCCCTCGAACCCCTCGCGGAGCCGTGATGAGGTTCACCCGCAACGGACTCCTCACCGCGGCGCTCGTCGTCGCGGCGCTCTTCATCGGTTCGTTCGTGACCGAGCGCCTCCCCCAGCCCGCGCAGCTGCTCGGCGAGACCCCCTTCCTCCACGACGGCGTGGTCGGCGCGCCCGTGCGGCTGCGGACGGCGGACGTGACGGTGGCGCAGGTCCAGGCGGCCAAGCGCGTCGAGCTGTACGGGCAGGTCGCGGAGTCCTCCGGCCTGTGGCTGGTGTTCGACGTCGTGTGGGCCGCGCGCGGCGAGGCCAGCCGGCTCGCGGGGACGAGTCCGGTCGTGGTCGCCGCCGACGGCCGGCGATTCGGCGGTGCACAGGCGGTGCTCGCCACCTGCGGGCCGGCGCAGCCAGGGCTGCCGGTGTCCTGCCAGCTGCCCTTCGAGGTGCCCGCCGACGCGCTGGAGGGCGCGCGCCTGCTCATCCCCGCCGAGGGGAACACCCGGACGAACGACGACGTCGCCGACATCGACCTCGGCATCGACGCCGCCACCGCTGCCCGATTCGCGGACACGGACGCGCACGTCGCCCTCCTCACCTCGACGGTGGTGGCCGGATGACGGCCTGGTGGCGCCGGAATCGGCGCTGGCTCGCCCTGATCGTTCCCTTGCTGCTGCTGGCGCTGGCGGCCTCGTCGTTCCGGCTGGTGACGCTGTACCTGCCGTGGGAGTGGTCGCGTCCCACCGTCGCGGACGCCACGGCGGGCACCCTCCGACAGCACTTCACCGGCTTCGACGGCGAGCGCAGGCTCCGGGAGGTCCGGGTCGAGGTGGTCGACGTCGAGACGCACGAGAGCTACGCCGAGGCGAAGGCGGCCGACGGCGGCGTCCTGTGGCGGGTCGTGCTCGAGCTCGAGGCCGACCCCGAGCAGTACCTCGATGGTTGCGAGGTCGAGCTGACCGACGCCGACGGCACCCGGTACGACTTCCGCAGCGGTCAGGTACCCGCCGAGGAGGGGGCCTACTTCGTCCCGCCGATCCTGGTCCCCTGCGTCCCCGAGGACGCGCCAGGACCGACGCTGAACCCCCTGACCGGCGAGCCGTCGCCGTCCCCGGTCACGCGCCCGCGCGCCTGGCGGGAGCAGGTGCTGATCGCCATGCCCAGGGACGTCACGCCGACCGCCCTGCGCATCGGCTGGAGCCGCCCCGAGTACCTCGTGCTCCGCCTCCCCGTCACCTGACCTTCGCCGTCGCCTTCGACGTCTTGGCCGCGGTGGTGTACCCCGACTTCTTGCCCGTGACCTTGACGGTGATCCTCTTGCCCTTGTCGGCCTTGCCCAGCGTGTAGGTCGCCTTCGTCGCCTTCGTGATCTTCTTGCCGGACCGGTACCACTGGTAGGTCAGCTTCACGCCCTTCGGCGCCCACGCGCCCGCCTTCGCCTTCAGCTTCTTCCCGACCTTCGCCGTGCCGCTGATCGTCGGCTTCGCGGTCTTCAGGCTCCCGTAGCCGACCTTGGCGGTCTTGGCCGAGGTCCTGCCGACCGTGGAGTGGCCTGCGAGCGAGCCGGTGACCATGACGGTGATCCGCTTGCCCCGGTCGGCGGCGACCAGGGTGTAGCTGCTCGCGGTCGCCCCGCCGATCCTGGCGCCGTCGCGCTTCCACTGGTAGGTCAGCCTGACGCCCGTCGGCCCCCACGCGCCCGCCTTCGCCTTCAGCTTCTTCCCGACCTTCGCCGTGCCGCTGATCGTCGGCTTCGCGGCACGCACGGCCTGCGGGACGACGTCGTCGACGACGGCCGAGGCTCCCTGACCGAAGTTGTTGACCCAATACACCCCGTAGGACGAGTCCGCGGCGTAGGAGACCCCGACGCCCAGGTCCTCGAAGGCCGGGTTCATGATGTTGCGGCAATGCCCAGGGCTCGCCATCCAGTCGGCGACGACGGCGCCCGCGTTCCGCTGCCCCGCGGCGATGTTCTCGCCGGCCGCCCGCCAGTCGTAGCCTGCGGCGGTGATGCGCTCGTCGAAGCGGGTGCCGTCCCGGGAGACGTGATCGAAGTAGTCGTTGCCCGCCATGTCCGTGGCGTGCAGGTAGGCGGCGTTGTTCAGCGCGGTGTCCAGCCCGAGCGGCGGCGCGGCGGCGAACTGCTCGTCCCCGCAGGTCTGCGCCGCGCCCCGCATCCGGTTCAGCTCGCTGAGTACCTCGGCGCGGACCTTCGCCTGCCCCTGGCGCTCGTTGACCGCGGTGGTTCCCGCGTCGGTCCAGTCCGCGTGCGCCGTTCCCGGGCTGGAACCGACGATCAGGCCCAGGGCGGCGAGGAGCGTGGCGGCGCTCCTGAGGCGGTGCGTGGGCGTCATCCTGCTACTTCCATTTCCTGGTCGCGGTCTTGGTCCATGACTTGCCGTCGGGCTTCCATGTCCATGCCGTCGTGGTCTTCACCGTCACCTTGACGGTGAAGGTGCCGCTGCAGTCGGTGCCCGCTCCTCCCATGGAGGGCATGGCATCCCATCCCGGCAGGCTCAGCGACTGGTACGTGTACGGCTCCATCCATCGGTGGTCGTAGTCCTGACGGACCGTCTGCACCACGGGGATGTCCGCCCGGATATCGGCGAAGTAGGAGTTGGAGCACCCCTTCTTCGCCGCCTCGTCGATGGAGAGTTTCTTGAAGGCGACGCTGCCCCGCTGATGCCCGGACGTCCGGAGCGGGTAGCCGTCGTAGGCGTAGGCGAACAGGCCGGTGTAGGAGCCGGTCGTGGTCAGCCCGCCGAGCCAGTCGCCGCCGAAGTCGACGGCCGACGGCGTGAGGCGGGGGGATGTGATGACAGAGGCCCCGGAGTCGCCCAGCGGCGAGCTCGCGTACTTCCTGTGGTCGTGTCCGTCCCAGTCGCCGGGCTCGCCCCAGAGCACGACTCGGCCGTCCTTCAGCTCGGCGATCGCGCTGTCTCCGCCCGCGAAGATGGCCTTCGCCGCGGGCAGCTTCTTCCAGAGCGTTGGCTTCGCCACGACCCGGGAGTCCGGCCAGGTGAGGACGGGAAGCAGCCTCCCGAGGCCGCCGCCGGTCCCCCAGGCGTACACCTTGCCGGTGTCGGTGAGGGCATAGGCCGCGTAGTCGGGCATCGCGACGTCGACGACCTTGCCCTCGACCGACACCTTCTTCGCCGTGGCCGGTGCCTTCTGGTAGACCAGCTCGCCGCCCTGCGCGGAAGACGTCGAGACCGAGCCGTCGGGCTGTCGGTATCCGACGACCCAGAGGCCCCACTGCAGCATGGTTCCCGACCTGGTGAGCGCCAGGTAACGCTCCCCGTCGGTGACGACCTTCGCGGCCCCCGAGATCCCGGACAGCTTCCTCGGGTAGGTCACCGGCGCGGGAAAGATGCGGCTGTCCCCCCAGACGTAGACGCTCCCGTCGGCGGCCACCGCCACCGAGGTGTCGCCGACGGCGACGATCGACGCGATCTTCGGCAGCCCCGCCACCTTCCGCGGCGCGAAGAGGAGCGGGACGCCGACCTGGTGGCACTCGGCGCAGTCGCTGGCGACGAGCTTCTTCGGGTCGTCGATGCCGAGTTGGCCGCTCTCGTTGTGGCCCCAGGCCCAGACGTCGCCGGCCGTGGTCAGCGCGAGACCGTGTCCGTTGCCTGCGGCGACGGCCTTGGCCTTGGGCACCTGGACCTTGACCGGCTTGGCCTGGTAGTCGGCCGTCGTCGTCCCGAGCTGACCGAGCGCGTTCTCGCCCCAGCCGCAGACCTCCCCCGCGGCGCTGAGGACCAGCCCGAAGTCGCCGCCGGCGGCGAAGTCGGCGTAGGTCGACGCGCCGCAGGCCTGCACCTTCTTCTTCGGCGGCGCGACGGTGACCGCCTTCGACGTGGCCGACCTCACGTCCTTCTTGGTGGTCGCCGTGACCCGTACCGAGATCTTGCGGCCGAGGTCCGCGAAGGTGGGCCGGTAGTAGGTGGGCCGGTAGGCGCTGTTCGGGATCGGCGTGCCGTCGCGCAACCACTCGTAGGTGTAGCCGATCCCGGAGCCGGACCACTTCCCGCGGTCGGCCGTCAGGAGGTTGCCCGGCTGGGCGGTGCCCTTGATCGACGGCTTCGTCGTGTTCGCCAGCTTCTTCGGCGGGGAGACGGTGACCTTGACCTTGTTGGTCTTGGTGACGGTGTACTGCTTCTTGGCCCATGCCGTGACGGTGACCTTGCCGGTCTTCTTGTCGACCTTCGTCTTCGCGGCCTTCCTGTACTTCACCACCTGTGTCACGGTGTAGGTGCCGGGCTTGGCCTTGTACGACGCCTTGTTCCTCGCGACGGTCTTGCCGCCCTTCTTGACCGTGATGCGTGCGCTGACCACCTTCGCCGTCGACGTCTTGGTGTAGCGGGGCTTGAGGGTCGCGGTGCTCTTCTTGGTGGCGACCTTCTTGCCGGGGATCGCCGCCGGCTTCACCGTGGCCGCGGGGACCTTCGCCTTCATCGGAAGCAGCCTCGCGGCCGGAGGGGCCGCCTGGGCCGTCGTCGGGCCGGCGAGGAGCCCACCCGCGACGAGACAGACCGCGACGAGCAACGAGAAAATCCGGCGCATGGGTATCCCCTCATATCCACGACTACTACACGGATGAAAATACAGGGCCGGGGGCGCCGCGCGCGGCACCGCCCATACCCGCCCTGGTTGCTAGGTCGCCGCGGCCTCCTGGGGCTCGCCGGGCGCGGGGGCGGGCTGCGCCAGCACGACCGCGTTGACGGCCGCCGCGAGCAACGCCAGCGCCAGGACGAAGTAGACGCCGCGCTCGACCATCGTGACGAAGGGCTCCAGCGCGAACTGACGCAGCTCGGGCCCCGGACCGACGAGGACGCGCATCAGCGCCGCCACCGCCGACTGGACCCCGCCGGCCACGAGGAAGACGACGCAGAACATCACCATGGGCAGGATGCCCGCGACGGCGATCTTCCGGATGGCGCCGAGCGTGTTCTGCACAGGCGTGACGACGGGCTCGGCGACGTGCCCGACGACCCGCCGCACGGAGCTCGGCACCTTCTGGATGCGTGTGGTGGCGACCTCGTGGCTGTCGATCCCGATCTTCGAGGAGCTCAGCTGGTGGCCGTACACGGCGGCGCCGATCGCGAGCCACGCGACGGGCACGACGACCACCGCGCCGAGATTCCCGAGCATCCCGGAGACGGCGTCGACGGCGGCCGCCGCCCAGCCGCCCCACGCCTTCACGAACGCGATCACCGACTCCCCCCAGCCGACGACCCCCGCGACGACGCGCCGCGAGGCCACCCACTCGGTGATCGTCTCCAGCTGCGCGGTCAGCGCGTTGGCGAGCGTCATGAGCCAGAGCACCTCGAGGTAGGCGGCGAAGCCCGCCCAGGCGAGGTGCCGCTCGGCGAGGCCCCGCAGCGAGATCAGCTTGCGCGCCGCGAGCGCGACGACGACGAACGCGACGACGGTGAGGCCGGGGGCGTAGTCGGTCCGTCCCCAGTCGATGTCCTGGATGACGGTGTTCATCGACTCGTCCGCGGTCGTGTCGTAGAGGAAGACGGTGACGTCCTGCTTCAGCAGCCCCGCGGACGCGTAGACGGCCAGGAACGGGATCAGGACCTGCCCCGCGACGGTGAGGTTCCTCGTCCACCGTTCCCTCGCCCCGACCGGCTCGACGATGTGCGAGAACGCGGGCAGCGTCGGCGCCAGCGCGCGCAGCATGAGCACGAAGGACAGCAGGGTCGCCATGGGCGCCAACGGCAGGATGAGGACCGCGATCGTCGGACTGAGATCGGAGACGACGGTGGCCAGCCAGAGGAAGCCCATCCGCCCGGCCCAGCCCGCGAGGAACAGCGCGACCAGCTGCGGCCAGTGCGCCGCGATCGCCCGCCCGGCGTCGACGACGAACCGCGCGAACGTGTGCGCGGCCTCCGCGAGGATCCTGCCGAGGTCCCGCAGCACCGAGGCGCCGGACGTGATGTGCCTCACCGCGGCCTCCCTCTCGTCGTTCGGGCTCTTCTGGACGTCATGGTGCCACGAGAGCCGCGAACGTCACCGGGGGCGCCCACGCGGGAGGTAGCGAGGGCCCCAGCGGAGGAGGCCCGCGGCGCCCGCGAGGCCGAGCGCGCCGACGAGCGCCGACGCCAACGGCAGCGAGGCGACCGCCGCCACGACGGCGACCATGACCGGGGCGAGCGCGCCGCCGGAGTCGGTGAGGAGCCGCCAGGCGCCGAGGAACGACGCCGTCGACCCCGCGGGCGCGAGGTCGGCGCCGACGGTCATGAGGATGCCGCTCGACAGCCCGTTCGCGAGCCCGAGCAGGCCGGCGAGGGCTGCGAACCAGGCGGGCGCGTGCGCGGCGTCGCGCGTGAGGGACAGCGCGATGAAGCCCGCGCTCATCAGGAGCATCGACGGCAGCGCCGCCCACAGCCGGCCGTAGCGGTCCATCACCTGGCCGCTCGCGTAGAAGAGCGCGAAGTCGAGCGCTCCGGAGACGCCGACGACGAGCGCGATCGCCGAGGCGTCCATGCCGATCGCGACGCCCCACAGCGGCAGGACCACCTGCCGCGCCGCGCGCACCGCGGCCAGGAGCATGCAGGCGACGCCCACCCGCGCGAGGACCGGCCGGGCCCGCCACAGGGCGGCCAGGACGCCGTCGCCCCCGGGGGCACGCCGACCGGCCCCGCCTGCCGCCGGGGACTCGACCCGGAACCGCTCCTCCGGGTCGGGGCCGACGAGGACGAGCACGATCAGCGCGGCCATCAACGCCGCGAAGAACCACAGCGTCGAGACGGCCTCGCCGAACAGCGCGAGCAGCGCCGCGGCGCGGAACG
>RRZU012550064.1_pt1 | contig 20798 bp, 25 predicted proteins | sample 2165561 | NCBI WGS metagenome assembly RRZU01 (sample SAMN10456909, study PRJNA506462) | wastewater metagenome | isolation source: wastewater sludge | place: USA: Moscow, Idaho | reverse complement strand
ACTTTCGCCTTGAATGCCGCTGAGTGCTTGCGTCGCGTTCCTTTTGCCATTTTCTGCTCCATATTGTGCCCGTCTAATGGGCCTTAGTGGTAGCAGAAATTCCACTTAAGGGCTTGTCCAAATTTTCGGCACCACTTCTCAATCATTTTATTTTTTTTGTCTATCCCTTTTACTTTTTCCTTTTTCTTGAAACAGACTTCTTATTTTGCCTGGTAATTATGCAGGCAAAGTGCTATTTTGCACATCGTTATTCCTTTTCAGAATAATGGCTCTTGGCGGAATCTACGTTCCGCAATTATTTATTGGGCTTTCGTGTGCGGTGCATTAATGGAATAAGGCCTAGTTGAAAAAGGTACGCTACAAAAGCTAGTTCAATTTTCTTTATTACAACGAGTGAGAGTTTCTTTTGAATTTGTTGCTTCTTTCTATACGCTGAAAATTCAAAGCTCTATGGGATCTGGGGCAGGGGCGGTTGGCAAGCCTGTCTTTTGGATTATATATGAATTATCAAATAATTAAGGAGTTTACCAATGCGAAGAAGAGGAGTGGCCATCATCACACAATGTATGCTCTTGCTTGGCCTGTTCGTTTTCCCGACAATTGCGTTAAGTCAAGAAACTCGCACCGTTGTCGATCAGCTGGGAAGAACTGTGACTATCCCAAAAAAGGTTGATCGTGCGGTCATTTTCATGCACCATGCCTTAGATGTAACCGCTGAGCTTGATGCCAAAGATCAGGTCGTGGGCATACTGAGCGATTGGCGAGAAAATCTACCTGCTGGATTTAGTAAGTTATGGCCTGGCATCGAGAAATTGCCAACCCCAGGCGACCTGGCAAACTCTGTCAATATTGAGGAACTATTAAAACTGAAGCCAGATGTGGCCATCATAACGCATTATATGATGGACAAAACCGGCAAACAGATTGAAGCTGCCGGGATTCCCGTTATCGCACTCTCCTTTTATAAAGCTGGGGCTGAAGAGGCTTCGGTGCTTAATCCAAAATTAAAAGATCCTGACCAAGCCTACACTCTGGGAATGAAAGAAGGTGTCACGCTCATGGGTGAAATTTTTGGTAAACAAGAACGCGCCAAAGAACTTCTTTCCTATATCTTTAAAAATCGTGAACTTATTGAAAAACGAATCGGTACGCTAACTAAAGACGAAAGGGTTACCACCTATATGGCTTATCCTAAGCTTTTTAGCATGGGAACTGGCAAATATGCCTCAGTTATCATGGAAAGAGCAGGTGGATTAAACGTTGCCATGGATCTCAAGGGGTATCAGCAGGTCTCAATGGAAGATATTCTCAAGTGGAACCCACAGGTTATTTTTATTCAGGAAAGATACAAAACCCTTGCTGATGAAATTAAACAGTCGACGGCCTGGCAGTCCATTTTGGCAGTGAAAAATAATAGGGTGTATGTAACGCCTGAATATGTCAAACCATGGGGACACCCCTGCCCGGAATCCATTGGATTGGGCGAATTGTGGATGGCAAAAAAGTTGTATCCGGAGAAGTTTAAAGACATCGATATGCAGACCTATGCCAACGATTTCTACAAAAAATTTTATGGTATGCCATACAGCGGCAATAACTGATGTTTGATAAGCAATTGACAGCAGACAGGCAGGGACGATCTGGGCGTAACTTTTCGTCCCGTCTTTTTTTTCTTATCGGGCTACCTGTTGTCTGTTTCCTGGTCGCCCTTTTTTTTGGCAGGTTTGATGCAACTCCATATGATGTATGCCGCATCATTTTCGGTAAATTAACCGGTCAATCGAATACCTGGAACCCAACTCTTGAAGCGGTTATCTTCAATATTCGTTTGCCCAGGATTATTGCCGCCATGTTAATTGGTGGTGGTTTGTCCGTTTCCGGTGCCGCATTCCAAGGAGTCTTTCGCAATCCTCTGGTCTCTCCTTTCATCCTGGGTGTCGCAACTGGAGCTGGTTTTGGGGCCGCATTAGGCATCCTCTTTTCTGGCAGCGACATAGTTATACAGTGTACTGCCTTCGCCTTTGGCCTGGCTGCAGTGTTACTCAGTTACGGTCTCACCAGGATATATAAAACGTCATCCATCCTGGTGATGGCCCTATCAGGTGTTATTGTCGGTAGTTTTTTTTCAGCCTTGATCTCGCTTATTAAATATGTCGCTGACCCCTACGACAAATTGCCGGTCATTGTTTTTTGGTTAATGGGATCACTCGCCACCATAACAAAACATGATGTTCTTGGTCTTGTTTTTCCCATGGCACTGGGTATTGGTCTTATAATGAGCATGCGATGGAAAATAAACGTCTTGTCCATGGGTGGAGAAGAAGCCAGGTCACTTGGTTTGGAATCTGGGTGGGATAGGATGCTCCTTATCATGGCAGCCACCTTAATTACTGCATCGGCAGTGGCCATCAGCGGTGTCGTGGGTTGGGTTGGACTTGTTATACCACACCTGGCTCGCATGGTTGGTGGGCCAGATTATCGGAATCTTATTCCGCTTTCCATGTCGTTTGGGGCCTGTTATCTCCTGCTTATCGACACCATGGCCCGCAACATGGCAAGCGGCGAGATCCCTCTTGGCATTCTCACGGCAACAGTTGGCGCGCCAGTTTTTGCCCTTATTCTGAAAAAAGGCTCACTTGGCTGGTCATGATCCTGGAAATTAAGAATGCTGGTTTGGCGTATCAGACAGCTGGTCAAGCCGTATTTGAGCAGATCAATATGTCGGTCAATCCAGGCGAGATCCTCTGCATACTGGGGCCGAACGGTGTTGGCAAGACCAGTTTGTTAAAGTGTATTTCAGGATTACTGCAATTAACAAGCGGCACAGTCTTCTGTAAAGGTGAAGACGTCTTTAAAATGAATCGCAGTCTCCTGGCCAGGGTGGTGGCTTACCTGCCGCAGATGCATAATTCGGTCTTTGCCTACACAGTTTTTGATACTGTGCTCATGGGTCGCACCCCATATCTCGGCTATTTTTCTTTTCCCGATGCGGGTGATGAAAAAAAGGCCTGGCAGGCCATAGAATCGCTTGGCATTGGCCACATTGCGCAAAAGGCATACACGGAAATTAGTGGTGGTGAGCGCCAACTTGTTCTGTTTGCCAGGGTAATGGCCCAGGAACCTGAGCTGATTATTCTTGATGAACCGACTTCCCATTTGGATTATGGCAATCAGTTAAAGATACTTGCACTGATCCAGCACCTGTCTAAACAGGGCACGGCAATTATCATGACCAGTCATAATCCGGACCATGCCTTTATGGTCGCAGACAGGGTGGGAGTTATGATTGAGAAAGGCATACAAAAGATAGGTAAACCTGAAGAGGTGATAACGCCCGAAATCTTATTTTCCATGTATGGAGTAAAAGTTAAACTCTACCATCACAATGCCAGCGGCACCATCTGCATCCCAGCACTCAATACTCGTTAAATACTATGTAATTTGCAAAATAGTCTTCCCGAGGGCCACAAAAAAGCTCATGGGTTTAGAGAAGATTTTTTTTAAGAGGCCTTTCTTTTCAGTCCCGTTTCTAAATCTTTACACTGTGAGCAGCAATAAAATAAGCCAAAGGCCCCTAAATCTGTCATCCCCACCAATTGCCTGTCACTGCTACTCTCTTGCATTGTGCCGAATATGGTCTGCACATCAATACATACTCGAAAATACGAAAGCATCTGTCCCGCTCTTTAATCTTCTTTTTCTCGTTACCCATTGGCAAGACGCATGATATAATACGCGTAGCCTGACCAAATAAACAACTTGCATATTATGGCTGCTCCGTCAGCCATAATATGCACTCAGTTAACAAAACTACATTGAGAGGCTGTGGAAGTATATGAACTATCCTGTTACGTTTGCTGTCCTGTTTCTGGCATCATTTTGTTACGTTTGCTGTCCTGTTTCTGGCATCATTTTGCCTGGCACCAATGAGCGGTGCGGCACAGACGGATTCACTTGCAGGGGAATATGGGCACAACTATACCGAAAAAGATGGCACACCAGTCTGGGAAGTGCGGCAAAAAGGCGATACGTATGAGCTCCTTTCACTGGGTACTCCCCCATCTTCACAAGAGGTGCACGTGTTGACCGCAGATGAACGTCGTCATTTTTGGCAAACAATGTGGTGGTCTGAAGAGAGCAGTGCCCAGGTAAATTGCATAGGCAATACGCAGGAAGTAATTTGTTTTGTGCCTGCCACAATCCGCCAAACAATTGCTGCCTTGAAGGAAAATGACTCGGATTATTTCTATTACGATCCGACCGGGGGGTTAATGGAGATACAAAAACTCCCTCAATAAGGTGGAGGGCATGGAATAAATGGTGCCACGGGGTACATCTTTTATTGCAGCAGATAATAACAGCACCTAAGCACCTTAGACGCTTTATCGCAAAATTTTTGGCAAATTTTTGCAGAGAGATGTATAGTTTCTGGCGTCAGGCTCTCTTGTTCTTGTTGATCAGGGGGGCCTTTTTATTTGTGACCGGTATTGTTGCCGTACAATTTTTATCATTTTTTATGAGAGAAGGAGATTTCCATGAAAAAGAGAGCCGCTTTCCTTGCATTTAGCGTGCTGAGCTTGGCATTGGCTGGATGCGCTGATCAAACCATACAGCCCAGTTACACTTCTGATAATACCGATCTGATGCAGATCGGTGGTAATGAACCAAGGGCCAAAGAACCTGTAATTGTCAACCTGGGCTCTTACTGCCTGCAGGAACAGGAGGCGTGGAAAGAGGGTGGCAAGACCCCGGACGGGCAAATTATCTGGACCAAAAACAGTTACCGTCAGGTCGTTCCCTGTAAGTAGATCCGTACCGTTTCCTCCGGCTCTCCATCTTCTGACAAGAGCCGGAGGAATGGGGGAAAATGGGTCACGGGATTTCAATGATTATATCTCAAGCAAGATACATCTCATTTTGCGCATAGGAATATACCTGTGAACTATCTGGCACACATCTTCTTGGCAGGAGAGAATCCAGAAGCCCAATTGGGTGGCATGCTTGGTGATTTTATAAAACCAGGTTCTGAGCCGCAGTACAGTGCAGTTATTTTGCAGGAAATCCGATTACATCGCATGATCGATACCTTCACCGACTCGCATGCGGAGGTTATGTCGGCAAAAAGAAGATTCAAAAATGGATCCCGTCGTTTTTCCGGTATCATTCTGGACCTTTTATACGATCACTTCCTTGCTTCCAAGTGGAACAATTATTCCGAGGTTTCTCTTGGGGAATTTACCCGTAAATTCTACAGATACCTGAAAACCACAGAGTTTCCGCTCCCGGAAAGGTTACAGGTGATAGCGCCAGAGCTGATACGGCTCGATTGGCTGGGATCGTATGCAGAGTATGAGGGGTTTGTGCGAAGTGTACATGGACTTGCCCAGCGGTTATCAAAAGGACGTGAGGAGATGGTTGCTGGCTTAGATGAAGTTCAGGATTGTTTTCCCGCACTGCAAAGTGGCCTTGAACAGTTCTTTCCTGAACTGCAATTTTTCGTACAAAGCCGGCGCTCGCAATTGGCGCATCAAGTTCCCAGCGATGAGAGGTGAGTTTTTGGTGCACATCTTTACAGACAATGCACTCCGCCAAGGCTCCAGTGGCAATGGCCGCAAGGCACCTCGCTGCCGAAGCAGTCGTTGGTGTAGCTGCCATCATCATTAACAAGCGATGCGCATGGTCCCTGCGGGCAGGTCTGGCAGTTCGCATATTCATAGCGAGCTGCCTCGTCCCGGAATTTCTTATAAGCTTGGCTCCTCCAAATATCTTCCAAGCTGTCTTGGCTAATTGAACCAAAAACCCGCTTATCCACTTGGATATCCTGCCCCAAAAGTCGGCAAGCATAGGTGTGCCAGAGAAAATGACAGGGCATAACTTCTCCCGTCGGCGAAATGAAGGTCGCATTGTCTTTTATGAACTGGCATTCCCGCTGCTGATTAGCATGCAAAGGTGGTAAGTGCAGCTTTATGCCAGCTTGGGATGCGCGCTGTTTTGCCTGGATATAATATGCTGTTATTTCTTTAAAATCTTTGTGGCTAAGTGGATTAACATGTTCAATGTGCAGTCTGATATCGTTTTGCCTGAGCTCATCTAAAAAAGATTCACGGAGTCTATTTGCCGCTGTTTTATTGCCAAAGAGAACAAGTTTCTCTGCGCGTCTGAACTCCTGGTCAAAATCAAGCCCTTGCCGGGCAGCTTTTGCGCAATATTTTTGATAGAGCTGTACGGTGTCAAGCGAATGGGCATTAAAAAGAGCGCCGGTTTCAGCGCTTCTGTCATAGGTTATCAGGTGGCTGCTAAGGATATAATCAACTCCATTTTCTGCAGCCCAGTCCACCAGGCGCGGCAGATCAGCAATGGTTTCTTTGCTTAATACCACTTCGACTCCGAGCGTGAAGCGGCCATTTGTTTTTGCCCGGGCCAGGTTCAGATGCTTGATTGCCTTTTCAACTATGCGAATAGAATGCTCTCCGGCAACCTTTTTCCTTTGCGGCTCATCAAAATCATCCACAGAAAGACAAAGTGTATTTAAACCCCGATCAAGCAGCTCATCTGCCATAGGCTTGGTGATCAGAGCACCATTTGATTGCAGACCGATTGTCGCCGAAGTGGGCGTGTACCTATCTGCCAGACGTATTATCTCCATGAGATGAGGGTGCAGAAGAGATTCACCAATCCCGTTTAAGATGAGGGTTTCCACACCGGCAAGTGATGGCAAAAGCCGTTTGAAAACATCCATTTCCATGTCATTTTCAGGTATGCAGCTGTTGGGCGCATACTTAACGCACATACTGCAGTGCAGATTACAACGGGTGGTCAGTTCAAGATATACCTTGTGCGGATAATCAGCCTGGGAGGTCATTTTTATGTTTGTTGGTTAGAGGCAAAAAAAGGAAAAACATAGGCAGAAAATGTCTTTTATTGATGAGTGAGCTTGGTCGGTTTTTTTGAAAATTAAGCCTGATTGACGAAAATACCATAAGAACTATGGTTATCAAGATGCAGAATTTTAGGGCATAATTAATCTGCCCCGCTCTTTTGTTCTGCATATCTATGATAATTTATATTAAACTGACTATAACCAGCATACTCTTCAGGATCTGGGGCTAATCCTAGGAATTGCAATTTGCCTTCTCTTTTCTGAGACGCTATTCGTAAAAAAAATACCTTCAGAAGCGGCTAAAATCACCTATAAATAAGCAGGAAACAACATGGAATGGTTGTTAGATATTAAAGTGTGGAGTTCGTTGCTGACATTAACCGTCCTTGAGATCGTCCTTGGCATCGACAACATAATCTTTATGACCATTATGGTCAGCAGAGTTCCGGCAAAGCATAGGAATTTCGCACGCCAATTCGGCCTCCTTGCCGCTATGGGCACACGCATTCTGCTACTTCTTTCTGTGGCCTGGCTTGCGCGACTGGTTCAACCCCTGTTTGAAATTATGGAACATCCAGTTTCCGGACGAGATCTGGTTCTCTTTGGAGGAGGTCTATTTCTCATCTATAAAGCTGTTGTTGAGATCCACAATAGTCTGGAGGGTGGTGGGCAGGATCGCAGTCCCAAGAACCTTGCATCCAGTCTGCCTGTTGTCATCGCGCAGATTGCCGTCATTGATGTTGTTTTTTCGTTGGACTCGGTTATCACCGCTGTGGGGCTTGCCGAGCACCTTTGGGTCATGATCGCGGCTATAGTGCTAGCCATTATTGTCATGATAGTGGCAGCGAAATCTATTGGCGACTTCGTTGATCAGCATCCCACGATAAAGATGCTTGCTCTTTCGTTTCTAGTGCTCGTGGGAGTGGCCCTTGTCGCTGAAGGAACAGGGCATGCCATGCCCAAAGGTTATCTGTATTTTGCCATGGCATTTTCTTTTGTTGTGGAGATGCTTAATCTGCGGCTCCGCAAAAAATCTGTTCCTGTTCAGCTTCACCCGACGCATCAAATTCCATATTTCGACAAAGAAATATCCTGAAATTTCTTTGTAGGCACAAACGGCAGCGGCTCAGAAAAAATTAAGATGCCGTGCAATGAGGTAATAGCAACTTATGACGCGAGCAAGAAGACCTGGTCTCCCATGACGCAATTGTGGCTGATCTTGCCTACAGGGCAATTGTTCGGCCGGAAAGGGTTAATCGCAGAAGATAAAAGACTGGTTACAACATAAATATTTTAAAAAAGATTGAAAAATCTGCGAAAGGATTTATTTGTTCATATGCACATAAACCTGACGCAAAATATGAGGGAAACATGAATTGGAATATGAGATGTATGAAAAGAAACAAATGGCAAGACCTTGGACAAATGGAAGAAGGCCAAACAGTGGTAAATAACGATGCCAGCAGTGCCTCAACAGATAGGGTGGGCAGAAGTTTTTGTGGTCAAGGATTTGGTCACAATCCAGAACAAGGCCTTTTGCAAAGAGGACAAAAAGGCGCTTGCCAAGCTGGTAGAGGCTTTTACCAGAAACTGCGTAGCGGCGATCAATCTAAGTAAGAGGAGCGGTGCAATCCATGCAGACTGTGCTCTTTGCCGCGAAAAATTTTTCTGGCTTTAGCTCCATGGTGGAATTCCTGCGCGATGAACCTGGGGTGGAACTGGTGCCAGTTCCCTCCGGGGCCGCAGCCATGCAGCTTTTGCAGGAAAAACCCATCCATCTACTTATTGCCGCTGATAATCTGGAAGATATGAGCGGCCTTGACTGTTTGAAGCAGGTGGCCAAACAGTTCCCGCTCGTCTACACCGCCCTTTGTAGCACGCTTTCCCACGAGGATTTCCACGAAAGTACCGAAGGTCTCGGCGTTCTCATGCAACTGTCCCTGCAACCAGGCAAAGAGGAAAGCGCCAAGATGCTTGCGCAACTGCAAAAAATTAATGCCCTTTTGTCCTCTTAAGGAGCAAAATAATTCACCATGAATATCTGTATTGCCAGCGGCAAAGGTGGCACTGGTAAAACAACCGTCGCCGTGAATTTAGCCCTTGCCTTGGGCGATAGGGCAGAGCTCCTTGACTGCGATGTTGAAGAGCCTAATGCCCATATCTTGTTGCAACCGCAGATGGAAAGAAACAAGGTTGTCAACACGCCCATTCCCCTTGTCGATCTGGATAAATGTACCTTTTGCGGTGAGTGCGCCCGGATTTGCCGTTTCAGTGCCATTGTCGTTGTGGCAAAAAAAGTGCTGCTTTTCCCGGAACTGTGTCACAGTTGCGGCGGCTGTCTTGCCATCTGTCCAAGTGGTGCGATCAGCGAACAGGATAGGGAACTTGGGCAGTTAAACTGGGGTCTTGCTTCCGGTGAGATCCGTCTATTAAACGGCAAACTGCGCGTCGGCGAAACTATGGTGCCGCCACTTATTAAGCAGGTGCGCAAGGAAGCTGATCCTGAAAAAATTACCATTATAGATGCGCCTCCCGGCACCTCCTGTCCGGTTATTGCGGCCATGCGCGGAGTTGATTACGTGGTACTCGTTACAGAACCCACACCCTTTGGCCTGCACGATTTAAAGCTGGCTATTGCAGCCGTGAAGCTCTTGCAGATTCCCTGCGGTCTGGTGATTAACCGTGCGGACATTGGCACTGACGAAGTCTATACGTATGCTCAACAAGAAGGTCTGCCCGTGCTCCTCAGCATCCCCTTTGAACGCCGCATAGCCGAGCTCTACTCCCGCGGCATTCCCCTGGTTAAGGAATTACCAGAATGGCAGGGGAAATTCGCGCATCTTTTTAATGAAATAGAGCAACTTGTCCGCCAGGCCACCAAGGAGAAAGCATGCATGAAATAGTTGTCATAAGCGGTAAGGGTGGCACTGGCAAAACCTCTCTCACTGCTGCCCTTGCTTCGCTTGCTAAAAACGCGGTTTTTTGCGATGCCGATGTGGATGCGGCTGATCTACACCTTCTTTTGCACCCGACAATTAAGAATCAGCACGATTTTATTGGCGGTTCCAAGGCCAGCATCGGGCTGAGTGCATGCACCCAGTGCGGCCTCTGCCGGCAGATGTGCCGTTTTGAGGCCATTAGTGCAGACTTTGTTGTTGATCATATTGCCTGTGAAGGTTGCGGGGTCTGTGTGGATTTCTGCCCGGAAAAGGCCATAGGTTTTGACCCGCAGCTCTGTGGGCAGTGGTTTTTGTCAGACACGCGTTTTGGCAGCCTGGTGCATGCACGGCTTGGCATTGCTGAAGAAAATTCCGGCAAACTGGTGCACCTGGTGCGTAAAGAGGCTGCGGCACTGGCAGAGGAGAAAGAGGCTGAACTTATCCTCACCGATGGCCCGCCGGGCATTGGTTGTCCGGTTATAGCGGCTATCGGCGGGGCAAGTCTGGTACTGGTGGTGGTGGAACCAACCTTATCCGGCCGCCATGATATGGAGCGGGTGCTTGATCTGGCTGACCATTTTAAGGTGCCTGCCAGGCTTCTTGTTAATAAGTATGACTTAAATATAGATATGGCCGAAAACCTGGAAAAAGACGCTGCCAATCGCGGTGTTCCTTCGGTTGGCCGTATTCCCTTTGATCCGGCTTTTACTCAGGCCATGGTACAGGGACAAATAATTTTTGAGCACAAAAACTCAGATGCGCGGCAGCAAGAACTGCGTGGCATCTGGGCAGAAATATTGGCGGCGTTGCCCGAAAAAAAGCGGCGCTTGAGACTTGTGTCATAAAGGAGGAATACAATGACTGTAATTCGTTTAGCAGTGCCTTCAGATGGCGAAGGCGGTATTGATGGCGTGCGGGCAGGGCATTTTGGACACTGTGATGTCTTTACCTGCTTTGATATTGAAGATGGCAAAATTGGCAATATAACCATTGTTGCCAACAAGGAGCATGTGCAGGGCGGCTGCATGGTGCCAGTGCAACTGCTTGCCCAAAAAGGGGTGAATGCCATTGTAGTTGGTGGCATTGGCATGCGTCCGCTCATGGGATTTAAACAGATGGGCATTGATGTGTTTCACGATGGCGAACGCCGGGAAATTCGTCCTGTGGTGGAAGATTTTGCGGCTGGTAAGCTCATGCAGATTAAAGATGATCAGGTCTGCGGCGGGGCCCACTAAAAGGAAGTATCATGAAAATAGCAATTACCGCCAAGAAGCCGAACCTGGAAAGTGACATTGATCCACGCTTTGGTCGGGCCGCCTATATTCTTATAATTGATGGAGAGACAAAGGCCTTTGAAGCACTTGATAACAGCAAGAATGCCAATGCCTTTAAGGGGGCAGGTATCCAGGCTGCTACACTGATTAGCGAGAAAGGAGCCGAGATCCTGATGACCGGCTACTGTGGGCCCAAGGCCTTTCAGATTTTAGAGGCAGCGGGAATTAAGGTGGCGGCAGACATGGGCGGTACTGTGCAGGATGCCATAAGTGCCCTGCAGGCAGGCACCATCAGCTACACCACCAGTGCCAATGCAGAGGCACACTGGTAATCAGGAAAATTTTTTAAAAAAAAATCTACACATGAAAAAGCTCGTTTTTACGAGCTTTTTTTTATCCTTCTTTCTTTTTATCTACTGCATGTTTGGTGAGCGTATCCGGTTTTAATTCGGGCACCAAAGGTTTTGACGTTTCCGGTAAGGCAAACTTCCAGTGCCATGGTTCCCAGGTAATACCAAAGGGGTTGCCCCGGAAGTAGGTTTCTGCAAATCCGTACTCTTTGGCGTGCTTCTTCAGCCACTTATAAGCTTTTGTCCTTTCAAAGCCGCTCTGGCTAGGATGAAAATCCACCGCAGTTCCCAGCGAATGTTCGGAATAACCAGGCGGAGCTGTATAGCGGGCAATATGCTTAAATTTCTGCCCTTCCCCCATTTTTTTCAGATAGATGGCCCGCTGATAAGCGGCTCCGCGATAGGCGGAATCAACCTGCAAATTAATGTCCTCTTTCTGTGCTGCCTCAGCCATTTTTGCAAGGGCTGCCACTGCCTCTTGCCGTAAAGATATTTCAGTGCCATTTAAGGTAAGGGTAGGTGGAATCACCATCAGGTTTTCCACGGTAGATTTAGGTACCCGAACCCTGTTGCCTGCCCATGGCGGTGGCACAGGAAAAAGGGTTTCGCCGATACAGACCGATTCAACCTCTTCTTTCTTTTCTGGTACAATTATTGCCGACGTATTTTGTGATCTATCTTTCGATTTATCCTGTGCATTTGCCTGTGCCTTTTCTTGAGAATTTCCCAGAGTTTTTACCTGTTTTTGCGGCTGGCAATTAGAAACGGGACGAGGCTTTACAGGCATATCCGCGGGTTGATTAACTGGCTTTTCGACAGGTGCTGCCACGGAATTTCCTGGCACTGAAAAAAACAGCGATGCACAGAGAAACAGGGCAAAAAGGGGAAACAGATAAATACGCATAAAAGCAAAGATATGAAGTTTAATTTTGATCATTCGTGAGAAAAAGGGCAGTATTTGTCTTTTTTAAATAAGAAAAACAGTCGGATGGCGCGTTAACTTAAGAGGCAAACTAAGAGAAGACCTTTTTTGGCATCGCTCTTAACGCGCTGGTTTTGTAAATATCCCATTGGCAAAATATCTGTTTATAGTTTCAAAAACTTCAGAAAGCCAACAATGTCATTGCCCTTCACTACTTTAATACTATATCGACGATGCCCTTTTTTGCGGTCTCAAACATGATAAAGAAACCCAACCAGAAGGAACCCCACAGGAAAGCCAATCCCCCGGAGGTGATCCAAACGGAAAACGGCACGTTCTCTTTTGAGTCGATCGCAATAGCCAACTCTTTTAAGTGCGGTAAGATAAATATGCTCACGAGAAACAAAATGAAGCCCGACATCATGAGAGTGACGGAATACTTCCAAAGCTTGGCCTTATCAGACACAGTGATCTTGAACATCAATTCCTCCTCAACGGCTCACAGCCATAAGTGACCAACAATTGGTTTGTTAGAAAAAAACGTCAGCTTTCTTCCTTAACAACTAACACCGTATTTTCAAAACTGACAGTATCACCCGGGTAAATTTTCTTTCGTTTCCGCATTTCCACATCCCCATTAACCAGCACCAGACCTTCACTGATATGCCATCTGGCTTCACCGCCGCTTGCTGCCAGGTCTTCCCGTTTTAAGAGTTTATCAAGCTCTATGTAGGGCGTGTTAATGGTCACTACCTTTTGCTCTTGCACGGGTCATCCTCAAAAATAGTTTAGGCTAGTGTTGGTATTGGGCCGGGTGTGGCTTTTTAATCAAGGTGGCCGCTGAAGTGGATGGTAACTGACTCCCGTGGCGGAATAAACTGCCGGTAGGCGGTGTTTGACTTCTCAAGCATTATCTTGGAGGCGCGCACAGAATCGGTGTCTTTATATTTATCGGAAAGGTAGATAATTTCTCGTATTCCCGCCTGGATAATTACCTTGGTGCACTCATTACAGGGGAAGAGGCCCACGTAAATGCGGCATTCCCGCAGGTCTTTGGTAATGGAGTTTAGGATGGCATTTAACTCGGCATGGCAGACATAGGGGTACTTGGTTTCCAGGTAGTTGCCTTCGCGGGCCCAGGGCAGTTCATCGTCTGAACATCCCCAGGGAAAGCCGTTGTAGCCCACGCCAACAATCTTATTCTGGGCATTGGCCACACAGGCCCCAACCTGGGTGTTCGGGTCTTTGGACCTGCCTGCAGAAAGCAAGGCAACGGCCATGAAGTATTCGTCCCAGGAAAGGTAATTGTCGCGCTTGCCGGTCATGACTGTTCCTTATTTTTCTGCTCTTCCTTGAATTTTTTGCGACGTTCCCGCCAGTCTGGGGCGGTACCTGTGGCCTTTTCAATAAATTTTCTGATGACGCTGAAATATTGCGACCCAGCCACGGCAATAAGTGAATTGTGATCGGCCCGCGGCACAATTAGGAGCTCTTTTTGTTTAGCGCCACTTTCTGCGTGCAGCATTTCTGCCTGCCATACGGGAATAAGCTGATCGTATTGGCCGTGCAAGAGCAGGGTTGGTTTGGTGACAAGCGCAATTTTCTCACCGCTGTTAAAGGTGTCTTTTTCTTCTAGGCCCATGGATTCCAGGTCTAGCCCCAAGACCTTAGCCAGGGGAATGGTTTTGGCAAAGCCAGATTCAATAATAAGCCCGCTGATCTCTTCGTTGTGCGTGGTGGCCACATCAATGGCACAGGCGCTGCCAATGGATCTGCCCATAACAAAAAGCGGGCCCTTAATGTGATTATCATGGAGCCACTTGTGCATAAAGAAAAAAACCTTGTTCGCGTCTTCTAAAAAGAGGCTTAGAACGGGTGAGCCACTGCTCCAGCCATAACCCCGGTAATCGCAGACAAGAAAATTGATTTTTTCCGCCAGATAAAAGGGGGCAATGTTGTCATAGTCGGGCACTATTTCACCATTACCATGGAAAAACAAAATGGTGGGGGAGGCCGGGTCCTGCAGGAAGAGACGGCAACCAATCTGCACACCTTCTGCCACCGGGACATCAAAATCTTGTGCGCCTTCTGGCGTTACCTTCTTGACGTGTATGGGATGAAAAAGCACCTGGGATATTTCTGGGCTATCAACTGTTTTCATATCAGTTTGGGAAAGTTTGTTTTGCTGGGCTTGGTCACTCGTGTCCTGGCAACCGCTGGTAAAGATGAGGGACATGGCAAAAGCCGCGAAGACGAATTGACGTATGCATGCAATTTTTGCCATGTCCTTACTCTCTAGTAGATAAAAGCGGCCTGACCATTTTCAGTATTGCTGTACGCTTATCCCGCTGTCGCACTGATGTGGCCACGTGGATAAGAATGAAGTGGTTTGGGCAGCTTGTCTAGCCTTACATTAATAGCTCAAGGCCAGAGAAAAAGTAGCCCATTTCAAAGGCGGCTGTTTCCGGGGCATCGGAGCCATGGGTGGCATTTGCCTCCAGGGAATCGCCAAATTCACGGCGCAGGGTGCCTTCCGCAGCATTAGCCGGATTGGTGGCGCCCATCAAATCGCGCCATTTTTTAATGGCATCAGGCGCCTCCAGGATCATAACAATACAAGGGCCACTTGACATGAAATCAGTTAATTCACCAAAAAAAGGCCGTTCTTTATGAACATAATAAAAACCTTCCGCCTCTTTTTTGCTCAGATACAGTTTTTTTATGCCCACAACAGTAAAGCCTTCGGCATAGATACGGGCAAGAATCTTCCCGGCATTACCGGCGGCAAAGGCATTGGGCTTAATAATGGCAAAGGTTCTTTCCATGAACATTCTCCTTTAATGTGAGCAAGGGGTATAAATTAAAGACTAAAGGCGGAAATTATACCATACCGTAAAGGATTTGGCTTCCCTAATTAGAGTATATCCTTGCAAGCAGGAACTCTCTTGTAGCCCTCTTTTTTTGTGAAACGTACCGAAAACATCTTTTGCCGCAGACCAAAGTTCAACTAAAATTGGTCAGATGGCTTGACGAAAAAGGGCCGCTGTTTTTTAATGGAAAGCAGACATTTATTGGGGGCCTCAATATAAAAAGGGCCTGCCGGAATAACCAAAGGATAAAAACATGCAGAAACAATCACAAAATACAGCAACTCATGCTGGAGCCAGCACTCGGAGCATTCAGATTCGCGATAACCTGGCAGAAGAATACGCCGATATCTACACCCCAGATGCCTTGGCTGCCCTAAATTTTATGGCCCAGTTTAATCAGGAACAAAAAGATTTAATGCTAAAACGCGGGCAACGGCGGGCAACTCGCATGAAGGAGAAAAAACCGCTCGCCTTTCTTCCACCAGATGAGCTTATTGCCGGCACTACAATACGCGTGCAAGAAGCTAGAGAGGGTAAGTTTATTGGGCCCATTATTCCCCATGATCTTAAGCGGCAATGGGTGCAGGGAACAGGACCAGCCGCCAAACCCAATGCCCCTATTGCATCTAGTTTACGTAATGTGGCCTATGCGCTCCTTTCCGGTGCCGATGGCTGGATGTTTGACGGAGAAGATGCCCTGGGGCAGATCACCACCATGTCGCTTGATAACCAGCGCAGCCTTAAGTTAGCCATTGCCGCTGCCCCTGTTTTTCTGCAGGTAGCGGAGCAGGTGAGCAAGGAAATGAATACCTGGGCCCAGGGATTTCTGGGCAGGGAGATTGTTAGTGACTGGCGCCAACAACTGGGCTTTACCACGAAGATTTTTCGTGCCCGTGGCCTGCATTTAGATGACAGGCATTTGCGGGTAAACGGCCAATCTCTCTCTGCCTCCATTGTCGATCTCACCTTGTATGTGGTGCAAAATTACAAGGCCCTGCAGACAGCAGGGGCATCCATTGTCCTCTATTTACCCAAAATCCAGACGGCCGAAGAGGCTGCCTTCTGGAATACTCTTTTAAGTGAGCTGGAAGGCTATCTTAAACTTGAAGAGGGCACCATCAAGGTTTATGTGCTTATTGAACAGCTTGAGGCCACGTACCAGCTCATGGAAATTCGTGCTGCCCTTGGTCTGCATTTTGTCGGCTTTAACACCGGTCGCTGGGATTACATTAACAGTGTTTCCGATGCCCTGTGCTGGGACATGGATTTCATTAACCCCAACATCGAAGCCATTACCATGACCTATGGCTACATGCGCCACTATGAAGACCGGGTACGCCGGGCTGTGAATACGCCGGATAGCAAAGGGAACTTCGCCCTGTGGCAGGGTGGTATGGAGCCGAATATTCCCGTGGGTTCAGAAGCTGGCGTGGCCAGCAGCATGGAAAGGGCCCGTGCCGGGGCAGTGCGTGAGCAGAAGGAAGGTGCCAGTGGCAAATGGGTTGCCCATTGGAAAATGGTACACATTATTCGGCCCATTTGGGAAAAGGTAGGCGAGGCAAACCAACTTGGCCGTTCTTTCCCGGCGCTTTTGTACACGGCAGAAGAGGCAGCAAAGCTGATTGAGCTTGAGCCAGCGCCGCGCACGGTTGATGGCGCCCGCAATCTCTTAAGTGTTGCCCTGCAGTATGGCAATGCCTTTGGCCAGGGCATGCAGGCCGCTGCCCTAAAGGCGGCGGACGCCTTTGGTAACGATGATATTTTATATTTAATGGAAGATATGGCCACCGGCGAGATCCGCCTGAGCATCCTCTGGGAGTGGGTGCATAAGGGGGCCAGGCTGACGGCTGATGATGTTCCGTCTGGCCTTAAGGCTGGGGATAAGATTACGGCTGAGGTCTTTAACAGCTTACTGGAAGAAGAATACGCCAAGCTTTTGGCTGCAGGTAATCGCGATGTGCATCAGGATTCCAAGAAAAGCACCCTGCCCATTGCCAGGGCCATTGCCAATGTGTATGTGCTGAGCAATGAAAAATTGCCCTGGTACATAGATTTACTCAATATTAATCTTAACAATATGGACCTAAGCCTTGCGGAAAAACGCATTCAAACATACATAGACACCTTTAACCGCGAAGGTTTACGTATAACTGAAAACCTGGATACTGCCGGGAAATAGGTAGAAATAAGGGGCGTGTCTTATTAGGCGCTCAGTAAAAACAAATGTAAGGTGGCCTTAGTTTTAAGAAGGTCACCTTTTTTTTGTCTTATCTATTTAAAAAAATCTGAATTGCAGAGCAAGAAGAGGAGTGTATCTGGGCGACGCAAGTTCTATATTAAGTCCACATTAAAAGAATTAAGGGACAAAATATGGAAGCAGAAATTAAAGCGATGGGCCCATCTGAATGGGGCATGCTCATTATCTTATCCATCTTGTGGGGTGGATCATTTTTCTTTGTGGGTGTTGCCGTAAAAGCATTGCCGCCCCTCACCATTGTATCTCTGCGGGTTAGCCTGGCGTCTTTGACTTTACTTGCGGTGGTACATTTTCTTGGTTATAAGCTGCCGAAAAAACGAGAAATATGGCTGGCATTTTTGGGGATGTGTCTCTTAAATAACGTTGTTCCCTTTAGCCTGATTGTTTGGGGCCAGACTCAAATTGCAAGTGGTTTGGCCTCTATCTTAAACGCCACTACACCACTTTTTACAGTTATCGTTGCACATTTTTTTACCCAGGACGAAAAGATAAATGCCAAGAAAATCTTTGGAGTGACAGTTGGTTTTACCGGAGTAGCTATTATGCTCGGTTATAACACTGTCACGGGAATTGGCGGTTCAGTCTTTGGGCAGCTCGCTGTACTTGCGGCTGCAATCTCATACGCCTTTGCTGGCATTTATGGCCGCAGGTTCGGGCAACTTGGTATAAAACCAATAGTGACGGCAACCGGTCAGGTAACTGTTTCAGGCCTTATTCTTACCCCGATTGCAGTACTGTTCGAAAAACCGTTCACCTTGTCAGCACCAGGTATAGATGTTTGGCTGTCCATTATTGGTTTGGCAGTTATTTCGACTGCTCTTGCCTATATTCTGTATTTTCGCATACTTGCAACAGCAGGTGCCACTAATGTGCTTCTCGTCACATTGCTTGTGCCGCTCAGCGCGCTTCTTTTTGGTATTGTTTTTCTTGGCGAGCAGATTGAAATCAGGCATTTCATTGGCATGGGACTCATCAGCATAGGTTTGTTATCAATAGATGGCAGAGTCTTTGTTTTAATAAGGGAAGGCAGAGAAAAAACCTGAATAACATGTGTATTATGAAAAATTGCTCGACATTTGACACAGATGATAGTCGCTGGGATGCTGTTGTAAACAAGGATGAGGCAGCAGATGGCATTTTCTATTTTGCCGTTCAAACAACGGGAATTTTTTGTCGGCCTAGTTGTTCTTCCAGATTACCAAACCGCAAAAATGTCTCTTTTTTTATCAGCTGCCAAGAAGCACTAAAAGCAGGGTATAGACCCTGTAAAAAATGCAGACCAACCGACAAGTCAAAGAAAGAAATGATTGAAGGTAAAATAGCGCAGGCCTGTCGAGTTATGGAAAAGAGCAGTGCTATGCCCAAATTGGCAGACCTGGCAGGAGAAGTGGGCCTTAGTCCTTACCATTTTCATCGTCTTTTTAAAAAAATTCTTGGAATCACCCCAAAGCAATTTTCGGCAAATATAAAGGCAAGGCGGTTTAAAAGCAGTCTTCAGTCAGGCCAATCAGTTACAGAAGCCTTATATGATGCTGGTTACTCTTCTAGTAGTGGCATCTACAACAAAAAGCAAGACCAGCTTTCAATGCAACCAAAGGAATTTAGGGCAGGGGCGGCGGATATTGATATTCAATATGGGGTTGCTCAATGTTTTCTTGGATGGGCCATTGTTGCAGCAACTGATCGTGGTATATGTGCGATTGAGCTAGGAGATGATCCTGATTTACTTCCTCAACAGGTGCAAAAAAAATTCCCAAAGGCAAGGTTGAGAAAGGCAAGTGCAGAATTCACAGATTTAATTAAGCAGGTTGTTGATTTTATAAATACACCAAGTACCCATTTTAACCTCCCTCTTGATATCCAGGGCACAGCCTTTCAACAGCAGGTCTGGAGTATTTTAAGACAGATAAAACCAGGTAAAACAATAAGCTACACAGAGCTTGCTGAAAAACTTGGCAACCCTAAGGCAATAAGGGCTGTTGCCGCAGCCAATGCGGCAAATAAGCTTGCCGTTATTATTCCCTGCCACAGGGTTATTGCAAAGGATGGACAATTAAGGGGTTACAGATGGGGCATCGAACGCAAAAGGATGTTGCTTGAAAATGAAGCCAAATAAGGGAACCTACGCCGCCAGTTCAATAAGCTGAGCAAGATGCAATCAAGGATGGCAAGATGAAAAATATTACCACTACTTTGCCAGGTTAAACGCCCCATGTAAGCCTGTTATCACCATCTGCGTGCCAATTACAGCCAGAATAAGTCCCATCATGCGGGTGATAACGCCGAGGGCGCTGCTACCTATGTAGGCAACAAATCTTTCTCCAAAGACAAAAAAAACATACGTAATAACACAGAGAACGGCAAACATGGTAATGGTTATAGCCACATTCATCATACCGCCACCAGCAGAGAAGTTCATGGCGGTGGTAATGGTGCCTGGCCCGGCAAGAATGGGCATGGCCAGTGGTGAGACGGCAATACCAAGGGCTGCCTCCCGTGATTTTTCTTTATCTTCTGTGCTCGGGTGCTGCACCGTGGATGGACCTCCTTGCAGCATGTGAAAGCCAATGAGAAAAACAATGATGCCACCGGTAATCTGAAAGGCCGGTAGCGTCAAACCAAAGAGCTTGAACAATACATTGCCGGCTACGGAGAAGAAGGCAACAATAATGAAGGCCAGCATGAGCGATTTAAAGGCCACGGCTGCGGTTGTTTGCGCATCTTCATCACTGGTGAGTCCAAGAAAAATGGGCACATTGGCAATGGGGTTCATAATGGCAAAAAATCCCATGAAAACAGTGGAAGCGTGCAGCACTAAATTATCCATTTTTTTTCTTCTAGCTCCATCTCACTGATTTACTATTAAAATTTTCCTTTCACATCATGTTGCCTGGGAAAGTTGGAAGGCAATAGTTTCCTTCATCTCTCAAGCGTTGCCAACAGAAAAGCTGCAGCTGAGCTTGTCCAGACAGAGTAGGTAAACGCAGGCTCAAAGCCCAATGCATAGGTCATTGTTACCGCAAATATCAATAAAAGCACGCCACTTGCCAGGGCAAAAAAACGGATGAAAAAGCCAAGCAAGAGGCCAAGGGCCAGGGTCACCTCAAGAAAAGTTGCTGCCCAACCACACAGGACAACAAGGGAAGCAGACAAAAAAGGCAGAAGCAGAAGTGGTGCCGAAAATTTGGACAAGCCCTTAAGTGGAATTTCTGCTACCACTAAGGCCCATTAGACGGGCACAATATGGAGCAGAAAATGGCAAAAGGAATGCGACGCAAGCACTCAGCGGCATTCAAGGCGAAAGTT
>RRZU012933550.1_pt1 | contig 20817 bp, 15 predicted proteins | sample 2165561 | NCBI WGS metagenome assembly RRZU01 (sample SAMN10456909, study PRJNA506462) | wastewater metagenome | isolation source: wastewater sludge | place: USA: Moscow, Idaho | reverse complement strand
GTTTCGAGGGTTTGCCACGAAATGTTTTGCCAATCCGCATCAGAATCAGGATGCAAGGGCGCGGGTAAATACGGCATGGCCACGCTGATGATGGACACGGTTTCAGGCACGAGTTGCGCGGGTGCAAAGCGTTTGTCGGCGTTGCGCGCCATGTAGTCCATTTCGCCGTGAAAGCCCGCTTGTATCCAGTCGTGATAGAAGTTTTGTGCTTTGGATAAATCGGGCTGACTGACAGACACCGCCGCAAACCCGAGTTCGCGGGCGGTGCGGTTGAGCCAAGCAGTCAAATCCGCAGCCATATGAACCTCGTTTGTCAAAAGGTTTTAACCTCAATCAATGGTCACGCGCAACATGCGATCGGGATGGGTCACCGTGCCGTTATCGTTGCTCGCACCGCGTTTGATTTTATCGACTTTGTCCATGCCTGACACCACTTTGCCGACTACGGTGTATTGACCATTCAGAAAATAACTGGGCGCGAACACGATGAAAAACTGTGAGTTGGCAGAGTTGGGCTCGTTTGGGCGCGCCATGCCGACCACGCCACGGTCAAAAGGAATGTTCGAGAACTCGGCGGGCAAATCAGGCGCGCTTGAGCCTCCTGTGCCCACGCGCGTTGCGTCCAAGCCTTTGCGCAGGTTGCCAAACTGCACGTCACCTGTTTGCGCCATAAAACCATCGATCACGCGGTGAAACGCCACATCATTGTATTTACCTGAGGTTGCCAATGCTTTGATGCGCGCCACATTTTGCGGTGCTACATCAGGGGAGAGTTTAATCACCACTGGGCCGTCTTTTAACTGAATGGTTAAATAATCAGAGGCAAAGGCGGCTGCGCTGGTCAGCGCAAGCGTGAGTGATACAATCAAACGAGAGAATTTCATAAGTGTCCTGTATGTGGTTAATCGTTGTGTCAGTCGTGCCAGTCACACACTTAAGGTGATTATAAAGCAACCACATTATCTTTATGATGACAGCTTGCTTTTGAGTTGATACAACATATCCAAAGCCTGACGCGGCGTGAATTCATCTATATTGAGTTCAGACAGCTCGTTGATTACAGGATGCGGCAAAAATTCAGGTTCGCTATTCAATGGCGCATCGAAAAATACATCCTCAGCGGTTTCGGCGACACTAAATAAATCGGGCTGCGGTGCATTGGCACTGGCGTGTTGGGTTTCCAATTCGTGCAGGTATTTACGCGCAGCCGCAACCACCGATTTGGGTACACCTGCCAGTTGTGCGACTTGCAAACCATAACTTTTGCTTGCCGCACCTGCCTGCACTTGATGTAAAAACACAATCGAATCGCGCTCCTCAATCGCCGACAAGTGCACGTTTTTCACTTGTGGGATGTGTTGCGCCAAATCGGTGAGTTCAAAGTAATGCGTGGCAAACAGGGTCAAACTTTGTTGTTGGCGAATCAGCGATTGCGCAATCGCCAAAGCCAATGCCAAACCGTCAAATGTCGAAGTTCCACGTCCGATTTCATCCATCAGTACCAAGCTATTCGGTGTGGCGTGTTGCAAAATTTGAGCGGCTTCAGTCATTTCGACCATAAAGGTTGAGCGTCCGCCCGCCAAATCGTCTGACGCACCAATGCGCGTGAAAATGCGGTCAATCGGCCCGATGGTTGCCGATTGTGCAGGGACAAAACTGCCGACATACGCGAGCAATGTGATGAGGGCGACTTGGCGCATAAAGGTTGATTTACCGCCCATATTCGGCCCCGTGATGACCCACAATCGCTCATCGTGCGACAGATGACAATCATTGGCAATGAACGGCGTGACCTGCTGTTCCACCACAGGGTGGCGACCTTGCTGGATGTGGATGCAAGGCGTTGCCACCAATTGCGGAGCCGACCAATTCAAACTGCGTGCGCGTTCAGCGAAATTGCACAGCACATCAATCTGCGCCAGTGCGCTGGCAAGGCGTTGTAGGTCTTGCACGAAGGCTTGCAAATCGTTTAACAAACATTCAAATAAATATTTTTCACGCGCCAATGCGCGTTCTTTGGCGGACAGGGCTTTGTCCTCAAAGGCTTTGAGTTCGGGGGTGATGAATCGCTCCGCGCCCTTGAGGGTTTGGCGGCGTTGATAGTCGGCGGGTAGTTCGGCGAGGGTTGCTTGTTGCGCGTGGGTCAATTCGATGTAGTAGCCATGCACACGGTTGTACTCGACTTTGAGTCCTGCGACACCTGTGCGTTCGCGTTCGCGCGACTCGAGCGCGAGTAAAAATTCACCGCTATTGGTTTGAATCGCGCGCAAGTCGTCGAGTTCAGCATCAAAACCCGTGGCAAACACACCACCTTCACGGACAAAGGTTGCGGGTTCTTCGCACAGCGCACGATGGAGCAACTCGTTGAGCACTTCTGGCACGCTCAAAGCCTGTGTGAGGATGTGCAATAGACTGTTGTCCATCGGCGTTAAAATTTGGGCAATCGTGGGTAATTGTGCCAAACTGTCGCGCAAGGCGGCAAGTTCTTTCGGTCGCACAGTCGATAGGGCAATGCGTGCGCCGATGCGTTCAATATCGCTCAACGTGGATAAATACGGGCGTGTTGCTGAAAAATTACGGGAGTCGAGCAGTACACGCACCGCCGATTGACGCGCCATCACGGTGGCGGCATCGCGCAGCGGATGGTGCAACCAACGTTTGAGCAATCGCGCACCCATGCTGGAGGCGCAATGGTCGAGCAAACCAAACAAGGTGGTGTTTGAGCTGTCAGACTGTCCACGCAAATTTTCAGTAATTTCGAGGTTGCGGCGCGTTGCCGCATCGAGGGTCAAATACTGCTCGCCGCGCACCACGTTCAAACTATGGACGTGGCGCAAGGCTTGTCCTTGCGTGTGTTGTGCATAGTGCAGCAATCCGCCGAGCGCATTGAGTGCCACGCTCAAATGCTCAGCGTCCAAATTCGCCAAATGCGGTGCGGACAGTTGCTTGAGCAAGGCGTTTTGCCCATACTGGGCATCGCAGTATTTGTGCCGAATCGGTGAAAACACAATCGGTGCGTGGTTGTCGAATGTTCGCGTTTGCGCTTGCAACTCGGGCAAAACCTTGTCCGAGGCAATGATTTCGGCAGGACGAATTTGCTCTATCCATGTGGCAAAGTCGCGACGCGGAATTTCGGTGGCGGACAACTCGCCATTGCCCATATTCAACCACGCCAAACCCAATAAAGCGTGCGTACCCGTGGTTTTGGTTGATGGGTGTATGCTCAATAAATACGCATCGGATTTGTCCTTGAGCAGTGCCGCATCGGTCACCGTACCAGGGGTGAGAATGCGCACCACCTTGCGCTCAACAGGGCCTTTGCTGGTGGCAGGATCGCCGATTTGCTCACAAATGGCGACTGACTCGCCGAGTTGTAATAACTTTGCCAAATACTGTTCGGCGGCGTGATAGGGTACACCCGCCATTTGAATCGGTTCGCCTTGATTCGAGCCACGCGAGGTCAGCGTGATGCCGAGCAGTTGTGCCGCTTTGACTGCATCGTCCAAAAACAACTCATAAAAATCCCCCATGCGGTAGAACAATAAAGTGTTCGGATGCTCGGCTTTGATGCTCAAATATTGAGCCATCATGGGCGTGGGTTTTGAGAGTTGCGAGGTGGTATTGGACATGGTCGGCTACAAAAAATCAGGTGAGGCATTGTAGCAAATTGGGTATGTTTGGGTGCTTTTTGATACAAATATTTTAGAGTTGAATATGTTTGTCATTTCGTGAGTTGAGGTTGATAAATTCGGCTCGCCCCATTTTTCAAATACTCATTTAAAATCGAACCGAATCCTCGACGCGTTCACAGAGTATTCGGCTCATTGCTTCAGTGTTCAACTGAGTTTTTCTTTCACACTGTCCACCACAGTTGCCATCGCGTTTGGCAAACCCGTCACATCCGTACCACCTGCTTGTGCGAGGTCGGGGCGGCCACCACCTTTGCCGCCGATTTGTTGGGCAACATGGTTGACGACTTCACCTGCTTTGATTTTGCTGGTCAAGTCTTTGGTCACACCCGCGAGGATAGTGGCTTTGTCGGTCGCGCTGGCCAATACGATGACTGCGCTGCCGAGTTTATCTTTCAATCCATCCATCGTGGTGCGCAGCATGTCGATGTCCGCACCATCGATGATGGCGGATAACACTTTAACCCCGTTGATGTCAACCGCTTGGCTGGCCAAGTCGCCGCCTTGTGATGTGGCGAGTTTGTTCTTCGCTTGCGCCAGTTCTTTTTCCAACGATTTAATGGTGTCTTGCGTACCCACAATGCGCTCGACCAATTCACTTGGCGCACTGCGCAATGCGGCGGCGGCGGCATTGACTTGATTGGCAAGGTGTTGCGTGTATGCCAAGGCATTCAACCCCGTCACCGCCTCGATGCGGCGCACACCTGCGGCAACGCCGCCTTCTGAGATAATTTTGAATTGACCGATATCGCCCGTGGCTTTGACGTGAATCCCACCGCAAAGTTCTTTACTCTCACCAATCGAGAGCACGCGCACTTCGTCGCCATATTTTTCACCAAACAACATCATCGCGCCTGAGTTTTTCGCGCTTTCAATGTCCATCACTTGGGCGTCCACAGGCGTATTGGCGAGGATTTGCGCATTGACCCAATACTCAATTTGCGCGATTTCCTCAGCGGTCACAGGTGCGTTGTGAGTAAAGTCAAAACGTGTTTTGTCCGCATCGACCAATGAGCCTTTTTGTGTCACGTGCTCGCCCAGCATCAAACGCAAAGCCTTGTGCATCAAATGCGTCGCCGAGTGGTTGCGAATGGTCGCACGGCGGCGTATGCCATCCACGACTGCATGCACCAAGCCACCCACACATATCTCGCCATGCTTTACAAATACATGGTGACCAATGACATCACTGCGAATTTTTGTGGTGTCTTCAACAACCGCGTTCATCATCGAATCCATTGCATCTATAGCCGCGTTTTGAATAAAACCAGTATCGCCGACTTGCCCACCGCTTTCGGCATAAAAGGGGGTGGTATTTAAAACCACAATGCCACGCTGTCCCGCACCTAAGGTTTGTACCGACACGCCATTAACGTAAATTGACTGGACATTAACGACTTCCATTTCTAAGTCAGTGTAGCCAACAAACTCTGTCGCTGCGCCATCGTATGCAATTGAGGCTGTCGTTTTGAACTTGCCTGCAGCGCGAGCGGCGTCTTTTTGTGCGTTCATGGCGGTTTCAAATCCAGCCTCATCCACCGCAAATCCGCGTTCACGACACACATCGGCGGTTAAATCCAAAGGGAAACCAAAGGTGTCGTGCAGTTTGAATGCCATGTCGCCCGATAATGTACCACCTGTGGGCAGTGCCGCCAGTTCGTTGTCCAGAATGTCCATACCATTGGCGATGGTCTCAAAAAACCGCTCTTCCTCTTGCTTCAATGTGGCTGTGATGCTTGCTTGTTTGTCGCTGATATTCGGATACGCCGCGCCCATTTGGTTCACAACTTCTGCCACGAGCTTATGGAAAAACGGCGTGCGCACACCCAGTTTATAGCCATGACGAATCGCACGGCGGATGATGCGGCGCAGCACATAACCGCGTCCTTCATTGGATGGAATCACACCATCGGCGACCAAAAACGTGCACGCACGGATGTGGTCGGCAATCACGCGCAAGGATGGATTCGCTGCATCGGCGCAGCCCGTTGCTTTCATTGCCGCGCCAATCAAGGCAACAAACAAGTCAATTTCGTAGTTGGAATGCACACCTTGCAAAATTGCCGCCAGACGTTCCAAGCCCATCCCTGTATCCACGCAGGGCGCAGGCAGTTTGCTCACACTACCATCGGCGTGCATTTCAAATTGCATAAAGACGTGGTTCCAAATCTCGATAAAACGGTCGCCGTCTTCTTCAGCCGAGCCGGGAGGCCCACCCCAAATGTGTTCACCGTGGTCGTAAAAAATTTCCGAGCACGGCCCACAAGGCCCTGTATCGGCCATCATCCAGAAGTTATCGGACTTGTATTTGCCGCCTTTGTTGTCGCCAATGCGAATCACGCGCTCAGGTGGCAGACCAATTTCTTGCGTCCAAATATCGTAGGCTTCATCGTCCTCGTGGTACACGGTTGCCAGTAATTTTTCAGCGGGCAAGCCATAGACTTGGGTCAATAACTCCCAACCCCATTGAATCGAATCGCGTTTGAAATAGTCGCCAAATGACCAGTTGCCAAGCATTTCAAAAAATGTGTGGTGGCGCGCAGTGTAACCGACGTTTTCTAAATCATTGTGTTTGCCGCCCGCGCGCAAACACGCTTGCACGCTGGTGGCGCGCTTGTAAGGGCGTTTGTCCTGACCGAGAAACACGTCTTTGAATTGCACCATGCCTGAGTTGGTGAACATCAAGGTCGGGTCATTTTGCGGCACGAGGGGCGAGCTCGCGACGATGGTGTGGCCTTTGTCGGCAAAAAACTGGAGGAATTTAGAACGTATGTCAGCGACTTGCATGAAAAATCCTGTGAATGATGTGTGGTTGAACTCGCGCATTATAAAGGATTTGGGGGCGGTTTGATACGATTGGATGCGATTGACGTGGGGATTTGCAGAAGGTTTTCATGGTTGATTAAGCCGTCATTGAGAATCCGTTTGAAAAAAACTTCGCTAAACTATTTTTACCAGTGAATCTACTCAAAAACCTTTGTTTTGCCAATGTTTATGGATTGCTTCGCTGATGAAACCTCGCTCGCAATGACCACCGTATCCACGTTGGCGTGGGCAACACATCCGCCACACCTCACATCAACATTCAATCCGATTGACCGCCAAACCACCTTTGGAAGTTTCTTTGTATTTGTTTTTCATGTCCGCGCCTGTTTCGCGCATGGTTTTAATCACCATATCGAGCGACACGTGGTGCGTGCCATCGCCGCGCAATGCCATGCGGGCGGCGTTGACTGCTTTGACCGCGCCCATCGCATTGCGTTCAATACAGGGGATTTGTACCAATCCGCCAATCGGGTCGCAAGTCAAACCGAGGTTGTGCTCCATGCCGATTTCGGCCGCGTTTTCAATTTGCTCGACGGTTCCGCCCATCACTGCCGCGAGTCCGCCTGCTGCCATGGAGCAGGCAACACCGACTTCGCCTTGACAGCCGACTTCCGCGCCACTGATGGAGGCATTGAGTTTATACAAAATACCAATCGCGCCCGCGGTGAGCAAAAACTCATGGATGCCTTGAATATTGGGATTGGGCACAAATCGGTCGTAGTAGTGCAACACCGCGGGTACAATGCCCGCCGCACCATTGGTTGGCGCAGTGACCACACGTCCGCCCGCGGCGTTTTCTTCATTCACCGCCACGGCGTAGAGATTCACCCAATCCATCACGGTGAGGGGGTCGGACAAGCCACGCTCGGCATTGCGCGTGAGTGCGCGGTACAGCTCACCCGCACGGCGTTTGACATTCAATCCGCCTGCGAGCATACCAAACGCATCGGGATTGTCGATGCCGCAACCGCGCGCCACGCAGGTTTGCATCACCTGCCAAATTTGATTGAATTGAGCGGTGATGTCTTGCTCGCTGCGCCAAGTCAATTCATTGGCCAACATCAATTGCGCAATGCTGATGCGATGGGTTTGACACAGTGCCAGCAATTCTTTCGCACTGCTAAATGGATAAGGCACTTCGGCAAACGCTTCCAGCACGGGCGCGGTGTCCATACCGACCGTGACCACAAAGCCGCCGCCGACTGAAAGGTATTTTTTCTCAATCAGCAGGTTGTCGTTCACATCAAACGCCGCCAATTTCATGCCATTCGGATGCTCGGCGAGGGCTTCGCGTTTGTGCATAATCAAGTCACGTTTGAACACAAAGGCCACTTCGTGCTGCCTGAATAGTCTGATTTTTTGGTCGAGTAAAACCAAGTCCAATTCAGATTGAATCTCGTCAATGGGTACGTCTTCGGGATTAAATCCCATCAATCCAAGCAACACCCCTTTGTCTGTACCGTGCCCCAAACCCGTTAAGCCGAGCGAACCATACAGTTGCACCGAGACGCGTGCAGTCTGTGTCAGCAAATCGTGTTTGTGCAGGTACTCGATAAACATCTTCGCTGCGCGCATCGGACCGACGGTGTGCGAACTTGATGGGCCGATGCCGATTTTGAATAGGTCAAATACAGATACCGCCATGTTGTCTCCTTGTGTGTTTTTGTATGATTGTTTTATAAAATTACGTCACCGATGTTTTTCTAAATAATCTCCCAACCATTGCATAAACTCAGGTGTGGTGCGCGTGACGTTAAACCGCATCATACTCGATGCCCCTTGCTTGGGGGAAAACAGCGAGCCAGGGGCGACCAGCCAACCATCGTTTTTGGCTTCCAATGCCAGCGCGTTGGTGTCCACACCCGTGTCTATCCACAGAAAAATCCCTTCTTGCGCGTGTTCGGGGTACTCTAAACCAATTTCGGGTAAGGCGATTTTCATATACGCGTGCGCATTTGCGACGCGTGTGCGCAGTTTGTCGAGGTGGCGGCGGTGTTGGCCATCGACCAATAATCGGTGCACAATGCGCTCGTTCATTTCTGAGCAGACCATGGTCGAGAGCATTTTGCGCATCAGGATGCCTTGCACATGCTCGGTCGGGCAGCAGAGCAAACCGACACGCAAATCCGCGCCCAAACATTTTGAAAAACTGGCGATGTAAAACACCCGTTTGAGTTGGTCGAGTGCGGCGTAGCGCAAGGCAGGCGCGCCTTTGGATAAACCCGCATGCAAATCGCCGTAAATATCGTCCTCTAAAATATACGCATCGTACTCCTCCATGATGCGCAACACTTGGTAGGCACGTGCAGGTGTGATGCCGTAAGAAGTCGGATTGTGCAGCACGCTGTTGGTCACATACAGTTTGGGTTTTTCAAGTTGCATGATGCGCGTCAAGGCTTCGATGTTTGGTCCTTCCACATCACGCGGTACAGAAACCACGCGCAAGCCTTGCGCTTGCAAACAACCATACAACCAGAACCAGCACGGGTCATCGACCACCACCGCATCGCCTGGATTGAGAAAATAACGCGCCACCAAATCAATCGCCATGGATACGCCATTGGTCGTGACCACTTGATCGGGCGCAGCGTGGATGCCGATGGGGTGCAATTGCACCACGATTTGCTCGCGCAGTGGCGCGTAGCCCGCGACATTGCCGTAGTCATAAATATGCGCATCCGAGACGCGGGTTGCGGCGCGCACCGCCACCCCCATGCGTTCATTCTCTAACCACGAGCGCGGCAAAATCCCACTGCCTGGGGTGCGGTCGTCGGGTAAATCGGAGAATAAATGACGCAGCAGCCATTTGGCATCGACCACCTGCGTTTCTTGGAATGCGAGCAAATTGCGCTGCGCAGTTTCGGGCTCGGATTTGGGCACGTGCACGGGTTGAGCGACGTAAAATCCTGAACCCGCGCGCGAACTCAACACGCCCGATGCCACCATTTTTTCATACGCATTGACCACGGTGAAACGCGAAACTTCGAGTTTATCGGCGAGTTGGCGCACCGAAGGCACGCGTGCACTGGGTGCATAAAAGCGCATCTCAATGCGCTCGGTGAGCCATGCGACCACCGCATCAACCTTGTTAAATCGGGGGTCTAAAGCCGATGGGCTCATTGCCAAGCTGACCAAACCCGCTGTGGCGGTGTCGGTGGTATCGAGGGGAAGTGTATTGTGCTCCATATCGGTACAGTTTAAAAATTGTTTATGAAATTGTACCGTTACTGTACTGTATTTTTCGCGTATCGTGTCAATAAACCAATGTTTTTTAACTTCAAATAAGGCAGGATGTATGCGCACAATCGGCATTTTGGGCGGGATGAGTTGGGAATCGACCGCAATTTATTATCAGCACTTGAATCACATGGTGCGAGACGCTCGTGGCGGTCTGCACAGTGCGCCTGTCATCATCGACAGTGTGAATTTTGCCCAAATGGCGGTGTGGCAACGCGCGGGTGATTGGCACAGTGCGGGCGAATTTTTGGCGCAAAAAGCCCAGTGCCTGCAAGCGGCGGGTTGTCAAGCCATCGGCATCGCGACCAATACCATGCATAAAGTCTATGACACCATCCAAAGCCAAATTGATATTCCCATGATGCACATCGCCGATGCGGTGTGTGATGAGGCGAGCCAACGCGGGATTTCGCGGGTGTTGTTTCTCGGAACTCAGTTCTCGATGACCGATGATTTTTTGCGTGAGCGGTATGCGCACCGAAATGTTGACTGGCAAATCCCCAATGCAGATGACCGCGACTTGGTGCATGCCATGATTTTTGAGCGACTGTGTCAGGGCGAAGTGCGGGACGCAGACAAAGCAGCGTTGCTCGCCATCATTGAGCGTTGCGTTGAAGATTCTGTAGTGCGTGGCGTGGCAGCACCGCAAGCGGTGGTCTTGGGCTGTACCGAATTGGTTTTGCTATTGAGCGAGGACGCACCTTGCGTGTTGCCGATTTTAGACAGTACCCGCATTCATGCGCAGGCTTTGGCTGCGTTTGTTTTGACAAAAGGCACCCATTAACAGGTCAGTTATGAATTTATTGTCCACTTATACCTTCAGCAGTTTGTTTGCAATGGCAACATTTGCCTTCGTGACTTCGGTCACGCCTGGGCCGAACAATATTATGTTGCTCCACTCGGGCGCGCGCTTTGGTTTTAAGCGCACCATCCCGCACATGGTTGGCATTGCTTCGGGGTTTTGTGTGATGATATTGTTGTGCTGCATCGGTGTGGCGGCGGTGGTATTGGGCTATCCTGCAACCAACTGGATGCTCAAAATCATCGGCAGTCTGTATATGCTGTGGCTGACGTGGAAACTGTGGAAAAGCGGGGCTGTACCGAAAAACATCAACCCAGATGGCAACCTATCCAATGTGCAGAATAAAAGCACAGCGCAACCCATGACCTTGATGCAAGCGGCATTGTTTCAATATGTTAATCCCAAGGCGTGGATGATGGCATTGACCTTGCCTGCGGTGTATTTGCCTCAAACAGGTTCGCTGTGGGTCAACACACTGATTGCCTGCGCACTATGCGCGGTGATTAATTTGGTCAGCGTGTCGGTCTGGGCGCGTGGGGGCGAAATGCTGCAAGACTTTTTACACAAACCGCATTACGCGCAAATTGCGAATAGTGCGATTGTGCTGATGACACTGTATTGTGCGCTGTCGGTGTGGTTATAATGGCGTAACGGTTCAATATCAATTTAAAAGACACCCATGAACTTCAAACACCAATTTTTCAACGATTACGCTGAAACCGCCCACCCTGCGTGTATTCAAAAACTCTCCGAGCAGGCTTTGCAACAAGAGGCTGGTTACGGTTTAGACAGCGTGAGTGCACATGCCGCGACACTCATTCGCGCCAAACTTGACGTGGCAAATGACACGCCTGTGCATTTCATCAGTGGTGGTACACAGGCGAATTTGACGGTCATCGGTGCATTGCTCCGACCGCACGAGGCGGTGATTGCGGTGGATTCAGGACATATTGCCACGCACGAAACAGGTGCAATTGAAGCGACAGGGCACAAGGTGATTCACGTACCTCAGGTCAACGGCAAACTCACGCCTGCTGCGATTGAGCAAGTGATGCGCACGCATCCGAACGAGCACTCGGTCAAACCGCGCATGGTGTTTGTCTCGCAAGCGACTGAATTGGGTACGGTGTACAGTCGCACAGAGTTGGACGCTTTACGCGCGGTGTGTGATGCGCATGGTCTGTGGCTCTACATTGACGGTGCGCGTTTGGGCAGTGCGTTGCGCAGTGTGCATGCGGACTGTGATTGGCAGGACATCGCACGCGTGGCGGATGTGTTCTATATTGGCGGCACGAAAAACGGTGCCTTGCTCGGCGAAGCGATTGTCTTTCCAAACACGACTTTGAACAACGACTTTCGCTACGCACTCAAACAACGCGGCGCACTGCTCGCCAAAGGTCGGGTGATTGCCAGTCAATTTATCGCGCTGTTTGAACACGATTTATACACCGAACTGGCGCAACACGCCAATGCCTGCGCCATGCGGTTGCGCACAGGCTTGTCTGAGTTGGGCGTGGTGTTTTACACCGATTCAGCCACCAATCAGCAGTTCCCGATTTTGCCAAGCGCAGTGATTAAGGCTTTGCAAAAAGATTATGGCTTTTACACATGGGAAGTGCTCAATGAACGTGAGTCGGTGGTACGCTTTGTGTTTTCGTGGGCAACGCCGATGGCGATGGTGGACGAATTGCTAACGAATGCGAAACGCTTGCTCCATCCATAAAACATCCTCTTGAATGGAATATGCAGATGAAACTGCCTTTTGTACCTCAGCGTGAATGCCAATGGTCAAATCCAAGTCGGCGGGCGTGTGATGGTATTTGCGCAAGGCGAGTTGAATGCTTTTTAATTTTCTTGAAAACCCAAAAACCCCACCCAATCATGTTCAAAAACTACAATCCGCCCACCCTCGCTGACATTCGCAAAGACAGCACACTCTCGACCTTCATCGCGCCTTTCATCGCCAACCTTGCTGGTTACGGCGGGCCACTGGCGATTGTCATCGGCGCGGCGCAGGCGGGGATGCTGACCACTGAGCAGACGACTTCGATGTTGTGCATTCTGAGCATCACCTTTGGTTTGGCGAGTTTGGTTTTGTCCTATCTAACCCGCGCGCCTATCATCACTGCGTGGAGCACCCCTGGTGCGGCGTTTTTGATTTCAGCATTGCCGACAGTGACTTATAATGAGGCGATTGCGGGCTTTATCATTGCCAACGGTATTATTTTCGCCATCGCTGCCTCAGGGATGTTTGACACGGTGATGAATAAATTGCCCAAAAGCATCGCCGCCGCACTGCTCGCGGGGATTTTGTTTCGCTTTGGCGTGAATACCTTTGCCAGTTTGGGCTCGGACACGGCTTTGATGTTGGTGATGTTGGCAGCGTATGTGTTGGGCAAACGATGGTTGCCACGCTATGCCACCTTGGCCGTGCTGATTGTGGGTTGCGCGTATGTGTTTGGCTGGCAAGGCGTGTCGGTGCCGCATGTGCCTTTACACTTGTCATCGGTGGTGTGGACTGCGCCTGAGTTTTCGTTCAATGCGCTTATCAATATCGGGTTGCCGCTCGCGCTGATTACCCTCACGGGGCAACAAATTACGGGCATCGCGGTATTGCGCACATCGGGCTACTCTGCGCGCCAAGCACCCGCAAAGCCCTTGGTGGGATTAACGGCATTGTTGTCGACATTGACCGCGCCGTTTGGTAATTTTGGCATCAATTTGGCGGCCATCACCGCGGCGATTTGCACCGAAAAATCCTGCCACCCAGACCCCGCCAAACGCTATGTCGCAGGTCTGTGGTATGGTGTTTTGAACCTCATTATTGGTGCGCTTGCGGGTGTGTTGGTGGTGTTTTTTCTGGCGTTGCCCAAGGCATTGATCACGATACTGGCGGGCTTGGCGTTGCTTGGCGCGATTTTGAGCAATATTAGCAATGCGTTTCACGCAGACTTTTCAGTCACTGACCGCGAGGCGGCTTTGGTGACGTTTATGACTTGCGCATCGGGAGTGACGCTGTGGCAGATGGGCAGTGCTTTTTGGGGCATTGTTTTGGGCTGTATCACGTATGCGGTGTTTCACTGGCGTGTTCAAGGCGCGCACAAATAAGCCCAATATCCATCTTATTTCCACAGATGAATACAATACTGCGCGTGTCAACCCAAGTCGCTCGGCATTCATTATCGGGTGTCGGTTGCTTTGACGCGACTCTTTTCCTTTATAATGATCGCAGTGAGATAAAGCTTTTGACGATATTTGACGACTATGGGCAGTATTACTTCCATTCATATACATTGAGGATGACACATGAACCAACGCATTAAATTTACATTATTAGCCGCTTTATTCACCACCAGCATTGCGCCGACGGTGTCTTTTGCGCAAGTCGCCATTGACAAAACCATCGCGGTTGTCGCTGGCAAACCAATTTCACAAAGTGAATTGAACGAACGCGTTAAAGTTAATCGCGAAGTGGCCAAGCGTGCCAAACAAAAAGTCAGTGATGCTGAGTTAATCAATTATTCTCGTGATGAGTTGATTAACGAGCATTTGTTATTGAACCGAGCGAAAAATGCACGCATTACCGTAGGAGATGAACAAGTCAATGCGGCCTTGCAAGAAATGGCGCAAGGCAATGGCATGACGGTAGAGCAATTTAAAGCGCATGTCACTAAAATAGGTGGCGCGAACGCTTGGCAAAATCTCAGTGATGATTTGAAGAGTCAAATGACAATTGATGCTTTGATGCGGCAAGAGATTTTAAGTAAAATCAAAGAGCCCACTGCCAAAGAAATCGATGCGGAAGTGGCACGAGTGAGTGCAATAGCCGACGGTCCAATGTCGCCACAGGAAGTGGCGGTGGCGCAGCATATTTTTATCGAAAATCCGAGTGTTGCTTCTTTGAAAAAAATTAAAGCCATCAAAGCCCGTTTGGATAAAGGTGAAGATTTCGGCGCAGTTGCCAAGCAGGTTTCCGAAAATCCAGAAACCGCAGCCAACAATGGACAAATCCCATACATTGGCTTGAATGACAAGCAAGCAGATCCCAGCGTGGTTCAGTTGGCGAGAACAGCACCTTTGAACATCGTTTCTGAGCCTTTAAAAACCAAAAATGGTTATCACTTGTTTAAAATTTCTGAGCGCACCACGCTGACTTTGAACGATGACGCGAAAAAAGCAATGGCAAAAGACGCGCTGATGTCGATGCGTCAAAAAGAAGCAACCGAGCAATATTTCAAAGAATTGGACGCGAGTAAAGCGTCTTTGGTAGAAATCAGAAATTGATTTCTAAGTGGCAAAAATAGCAAAAGCGGGTATCACCCGCTTTTGTACATTTAGGCTTGGTTTCAAACTCGATGCGAACGATGAGCGGCACGAAAATCGCGACATGCATCGCCGTACATTTCAAAAATTTTAATCCACAAAGGATTTTCATGGGTCAACCACTCGGGATGCCATTGCATACTGAGGGTGAATTGATTGACATCCGTGCAATACATCGCCTCGACCAAGCCATCGGGCGCATGTGCCAAAGGTGCCAAACCCTTACCTAAAGTTTTAATACCTTGACCATGTAAAGAATTCACCCAGAACTCAGATACGCCCAAGGATTTTTCAAACCATGTGTTGGGTACCAATTTAACATCGTGGTGTGGACCGTACTGAATTTCGTTGGGCGCGGTGCTGTCTTTTTCGCGGTGATCCATCATATTCGGTACTTCGTGCACTTTTTGGTATAGTGTGCCACCGCGCGAAATATTGAGTTCTTGGTGACCTCGACACACCCCCAAAAAAGGCAAACCGCGTTCCAACGCTGCAGGAATCAACTGTGCATCAAAATAATCGCGATCGGGGTCTTGCAACACATCAGGGGTTTGATTTTCCTCGCCGTACAATGATGGCACGATATTGGTTGATGCGCCCGACAAATAAACCCCATCGGCTAAATCCAAGTACTGTTCCAACTGAGCATAGCCATAGCAAGTGGGTACTAACAATGGCACACAATCCGAAAAACGAACGATGGGATCTGAATACTTTTTTGCCAACAATTGGTAATGAATGTCAGAAAGAACACGCGCACCTGTTGGTATGAGAATCAAAGGCTTTTTAATGGTTTTGTTGTCGTTCGTCTTGGGTAAAGTCATGTCGCACCTAAATAAAATGAGATGGTCACACTGTATCTGAAAGACAAGCTGTGCCAACAGCACCACTTAACAAGGTTTGGTGCAGACACTATGAGACCCACATGAGGTTCAGGCCGCATGATACCAAAATCCAGCGCGTTGAGCATTTGAAGTTAAGGAAACACAGAACAAGCTCTCTCGTCTGCGCTGGTTGTTTGCGATGCGAGGCGCAAGGTACAGTGAGTGGTTATTCCCTTCGTAAACCCTGCAACAAAGCGCATCGTTCAGCAAACGTCTATCCCGCAAGGTTCGGGTAAAAACAGTCCCGCACTTTGGCGAAATCAGCGGATTGTCGTAGAATAACTACGCCCCACTGATTCCTTCGTGTTTAGATCTGTTTTTACCTCGAACGCAGACTGGATTGAGTTTCCTTCATATGTGTAAAAAATGTGGTTAAATGCCAACCATAATCAATGCCTTTGCACAAAACATATTCTGAAATCATGTACAAACCATTTATTTTTTAAGGTTTTAGGCTTACAATACCACCTGTTAAACAATTAGAATGCTGATTTTGCTTTTGTATTGATATATAGAGTCAAAGCTCAGCGAACGTCAACCAAAATTTAGCATTTGCAACGGGACATACTAATATGGACTTAAATTTAAAAGATACAACAACCTACGCCGAGAACTCAGGTGTAGAGCACCTTTCAGAACAAAGTGCAAATAGAATCACGTGGATCGCGCTTGCGGCTGTCTTGGCGATTGTGACTCTGTTGTACATTTTGGCGCAAGTGTTCAGTCCGAATGTCGTGGGCGACAACTCACAAGCAGATCAACAAATTGTAGAGCGGTTGCGCCCAGTGGCTGGGTTTCAAATGGGGGCGACTTCAACAGGGCCTAAATCAGGCGAAGAAGTGTACAATGGTTTGTGTACGGCATGTCATGCAGCAGGCACGGCAGGCGCGCCAAAACTGGGTGACCTTGCAGCATGGGGGCCGCGTAATGGACAGGGTTTCGATACCTTACTCAAACATGCAATCGAGGGTTTTACGGGAAAAACAGGTGTCATGCCAGCTAAGGGGGGTGGTAGCAATAGCGATTTAGAAATCGCTCGCGCTGTCGTGTATATGTCAAACAAGAGCGGTGCAAACTTTCCTGAGCCAAAAGACCCAGCAGCCGATGCGGCGGCAGCACCTGCGGCAGATGCAAAAAAACCGTAACTGTTGCAAACACGTGGTTTGAAACAGGGCTTTTTAGCCCTGTTTTGCATTGTGTGGTGATACATTGGCAGACTTGCCAATCGATTTGAAACCGCGTACACTGGCGGCGGGCGCGAGCCCCCTCGTTTTTCCTCCCTAAACGAGGTCGTCAGCAATGACGATTTTTCCCCGAGTATGATGCTCGGGGTTTTTTATATTCATCCAAAAGACAGTTTGACAACTATCGAATTGATGGATAAAATGCACGCATTTCGCATGGCACTCACGCCAGATACCCAAGAAAATGATAAGACTCTTTCAATAGGTCTGTCTTTTGCCAATTCAAACAAATCGTAACTATGGAACAAGACCTCAAACTACTGGTGCGTCAGTTTAAAGCGTTGTCGAACGAACATCGATTAAAATTACTACTACAAATTGTTGCGCATGAGCGCGCGTATGGGCGAGAGCAGGGTTGTTTGATCAACGAGATGGTTGCTGACTGGCGTATTTGCGCGGCGACCATTTCGCACCACATTCGCATCATGGAATCTGCGCGTGTGATTGATGTCGAGAAAGTTGGGAAATACATCATTGCGCGTGTGAATTTGGACACGTATGAGATGCGTATGCGTCTGTTTCATGTGCGCCCCGAGGCGGAGCATATGAAAGCCCTGTTGCGCAGTCGCCCGACTGATATTATTGAAACCAATTAAGCTCAATTAAGGTGTTTATGAGATTTTATTCAAAAGCATTCCGTATCGGCGTGCTGTCGTTGACAGTCAGCACGTTGTGTGCCTGCGCGGTTGTGACGGGCAAGCATGAAACGCTCGCTCAAGTCGACAACGCTCGCTTGAATTTGCCTGAGGCATCGGGTCAGACTTTGGCACAATGGCCACAGCAAGGCTGGTGGACGCAGTACAACAGCCCCACTTTAAACGCGCTCATTGAGCAAGCGATGAGCGACGGGCCGAGTTTAAAAGTTTTGGCGGCACGGATTGATGCCTCGCAAAATGCCGCCGATGCGGTGCGCAAACTCTCGTATCCGATGGGGCAGGTGAAAGTCGATTGGACGGGGCAGGAGTTTTTCAATACTCACATCAATCCTACGGACATCGCTAATCAAGCCTTTGCGAATATGACCACGAGACCAGATGGTACATTTAGTACCATTCCTAAAAATCCATCGGATCAATTCATTGCATTGACCAACATCAGCGCGGGGATTTCGTGGGATTTGGATTTATGGGGGCACAACCGCGCGCTGTATGGCGCGGCATTGGGTCTGAGCCGTGCGCAAACTTTGGAATACGAAGCGGCGCGTCAAGGCGTGATTGCCAACATCGTCGGTTTACACGCGCAAATCATGGCGTTTACCGAGCGCGCGAATATCGTTGACAAGCAAATCGCCACGCAGACCATGCTGCGCCAACGTTGGTTAGAACGTGAGCAAGCAGGGTTGCAGCCCACGCAAAACAGCGTGCAAGTGGATATGACCTTGGCACAATTGGCGCAGCTCAAGCAATCGCTGATGGCGCAAAAAGCCGTGGCGCGGGCGCAATTGGCGGCACTCATCGGACAAACACCTGAGCAGTTGGCAGAATTTTTACCCGAACAAACTTGGCAAACGCTCAATCTGCCGCAAAACATTCCAGTGCAAATTCTTGGTACGCGCCCCGACATCGCCGCTGCGCGTGAATACATCGTCGCATCGACCGAGCAGGTCAATGCGGTTAAAGCCGAGTTTTATCCGAACATCAATATTGGCTTGTCCACTGCTTTGCAATTACTCAATCTGCAAGATATTTTGGATTTCCGTGGGCAAAACGCTGCCGTCAAACCCGCGATTAGTTTGCCGATTTTCAACACCATTCAGTTGAATGCCAAACTGCGCCAACAACAAGCGCAATTGGACAACACCATCGCGCAATACAATCAAACCGTGTTTCAAGCGGTCTCGGACGCACATCAGCAATTGGCACAATACCGCCAAGCGCAGGCTTATCTGACGGCGCAAGCACGAATTGTCAAAGACAGCCAAACACTGACGGATTTGTCGGCGCAACGTTATCGGGCAGGCATGAGTCCGCAAATGGAAAGTTTGATGTACCAAACCGCGACCCTGCGCGAGCAAGACGCACTGGTGATGGGTTACGCCATGCGTCGCGCGCAAGAGGCGCGATTGGCGAGCAGTTTGGGAACTGAGTTCTCAGACTTAATCGCAGGGAAAAGATGACCGTCGCTGATTGAACTCAGCACAGCATCAACGAATCAACACAAAAAACGCAAGAACACAAGAATATAAGGAACAACATGAGCACAACTGAAGCCCCAAATACGCCGCAGGAGCAGGACATTATCGATGCACACAAATCAAGTCAGCGTAAAACGCGCATGAGCATCGCCATCGGCATCTTTTTACTGATTGGCTTGCTGTGGGCGTTGTATTGGTTTTTCATTGCGCGTTATCACGAAGAAACTGAAAACGCTTATGTCGCAGGCAGTATGGTGGTGGTCAATGCGCAAACTGCGGGTACGGTTGAGGCGATTTTGGCAGAAGAAAACCAAGTGGTCAAAGCAGGTGATGTGTTGGTTAAACTCAGCCCGACCGATGCGCAAGTGGCACTGGCACAGGCGAGTGCGCAACTGGCAAATGCCACGCGTCAAATTCAAAATGTCTTCAATACCGTTAGCGTGACCCGTGCTCAAATGGTACAGGCAAACTCTGCGGTGAAAATCGCACAAGACGCGGTCAATCGTCGCGCGGTCTTGGTTAAAACAGGTGCGGTGAGTCGCGAAGAATACGACCAAGCGGTGAACGCGCTCAATCAAGCCCTCGCCGCGCAAAAAACCACCATGGAGCAAAATAAATCCGCAGGTGCGCAAGTTGCAGGCACGACCACGCAAAATCACCCTGCGATTGAGGCCGCCAAAGCGGCTTTTCGCAGTGCGTACATCAACAACAAACGTTTGGCCGTACTCGCGCCGACCGATGGCGTGATTGCCAAACGCAATGTTCAAGTCGGTCAGCAAATTTCACAAGGTGTGCCACTGATGAGCATTGTGGCGGCCAATCAATTGTGGGTTGAAGCCAACTTCAAAGAAACCCAGTTGGCGAATTTACGCGTGGGGCAAACTGTTGAGCTGACATCGGATGTATTTGGCAGTGGGGTTAAATTCAAAGGTACGGTGCAAGGGATTGGCATCGGTACAGGCTCTGTATTTTCTGTACTGCCTGCGCAAAACGCCACGGGCAACTGGATTAAAATCGTTCAGCGCATTCCTGTGCGCATTCAACTGGATGCCGAAGAACTCAAAGCACATCCTTTGCGCGTGGGGATGTCGATGATTGCCAATGTCAACACACACCAACGCGATGGCGCGGTATTGGGTACGGTGGCAGGCAGTGATGGTCTGTCCAATCTCACCACCAACGTTTATGCGCAGGATGAAGAAGAAGCCAATCGCGAAGCAGATAAAATTATCAACGCCAATTTGCATTGATTCTCAACCCAAAATCATTTTGCCGTCATCGCGCAGCAATTCGATGGATGTTCACTCAATGAATGTTAACTTGATGAATGTCAATTTGAATTGATGCGGTATGGATTGCGTTGCCCATCAAACATTGCGCGCAATCGCCACTGATTTCACACAGGATACACCATGGGGCAAACCCACGACACACTAAACACTACAACCGCGCCGGAGGTGGTTGAGGACGAACATTCGCTCAAACCGCTTGCGGGCGCGGCTTTGGTCATGCTCACCCTCGCAACCTCGTTGTCGACGTTTATGGAGGTTTTGGACACCACGATTGCGAATGTTGCCGTGCCGACGATTGCGGGCTCGATGGGCGTGTCAGCGCGTGAAGGCACTTCGATTATCAGTTCGTACTCATTGGCTGCGGCGATTGCCGTGCCTTTGACGGG
>RRZU010161952.1_pt1 | contig 20820 bp, 15 predicted proteins | sample 2165561 | NCBI WGS metagenome assembly RRZU01 (sample SAMN10456909, study PRJNA506462) | wastewater metagenome | isolation source: wastewater sludge | place: USA: Moscow, Idaho | reverse complement strand
TGGCTACCGGACGATCGGATTTTCCTAATCAGGTGAATAACGTTCTTGGATTTCCTTATATTTTTAGAGGAGCATTAGATGTTCGTGCGACAAAAATAAACGAAGCTATGAAGATGGCCGCCGTGCAAGCATTAGCTTTATTAACTAAAGAATCTGTTCCAGAACAAGTAAATGTGGCTTATGGAGCTACTAAATTAAATTTTGGCCGTGAATATATTATTCCTAAACCTTTTGACCCAAGATTGATAACTATTGTTGCGCCGGCTGTAGCCAAAGCAGCTATGGATACGGGTGTAGCTCAAAATCCTATCACAGATTGGAATAAGTACGAAGAAGAACTTTTGGATCGTTTAGGAAATGACAATAAAATGGTTCGTTTGATTGCCAATAGAGCTAAGATGGATCCTAAAAGAATTGTTTTTGCAGAAGCAGATCATTTAGACGTTCTTAAAGCGGCACAAATTGTACACGAAGAAGGCATCGGTTTCCCAATTTTGTTAGGAAACAAAGAGATTATTTTGGAATTAAAAAAAGAAATAGACTTTTATGCCGATGTTGAAATCATTGATCCAAAAATTGAAGAAGAAGAAGCGAGAAGAAATAAATTTGCTACGACCTATTGGTCTTCTAGACAAAGACGTGGTATTTCGTTTTTGGATGCTCAGAAATTAATGCGTGAAAGAAACTATTTTGCGGCAATGATGGTCAATGAAGGAGAAGTAGATGCGCTGGTAACAGGACATTCCAGAAGTTATCCTTCAGTGGTTAAACCAATGTTACAACTTATTGACAAAGCGCCGGGAGCTTCTATTATAGCGACTACTAACATGATGATGACGGCTCGTGGGCCAATGTTTTTGTCAGACACGGCCATAAATATTGACCCGTCTGCTGACGATTTAGCTAAAATTGCTATAATGACGGCTAAAACGGCTAAAACGTTTGGAGTCTTGCCGGTAATTGCAATGGTGTCCTTTTCTAATTTTGGCTCTTCAACAAATGAAAGCGCTAATAAAGTCAGAGAAGCCGTAGCTTATTTACATAAAAACCATCCTGATATGATCATTGACGGGGAACTACAGGCAGATTTTGCGCTGAACCCAGAAATGTTGAAAGAGAAATTTCCTTTTTCTAAATTAGCTGGAAAAAAAGTAAATACACTGATTTTTCCAAATCTTGAATCGGCAAATATTACTTACAAGCTTTTGAAAGAATTGAATAAAATAGACTCAATTGGACCTATTATGTTAGGAATGGGAAAAGCAGTTCATATATTTCAATTGGGTGCCAGTGTTGAGGAAATGGTTAACATGGCAGCAATTGCAGTGATAGATGCTCAAACAAAAAATAACAAGGTAAGTTTAGTGTAATATTGGGTCCTTGGAAAGCATAGTTAAATTGATGAAAATATTAAAAAGGTATGTTAATTTTGTTATATTTGGAAATATATTGATAATTCATGATAGCACACATACACGGAAAATTAGTAGAAAAAACACCAACACACCTAATAATTGATTGTGGTGGTGTTGGTTATCACATAAACATTTCCTTGCATACTTATTCATTGCTTCCTAATACAGATTTTATAAAAGTGTATACGTATCTTCAAATAAAAGAAGATGCGCATACACTTTTTGGTTTTATAGAAAAATCTGAAAGAGAGATTTTTAAACTGTTGCTATCCGTTTCTGGAATAGGGGCTAGTATAGCCAGAACAATGCTTTCTTCATTAGACCCAAAGCAAGTCACTAATGCAATTGCATCTGGCGATGTTGTAACAATCCAATCTGTAAAAGGAATTGGGAGTAAAACGGCACAAAGAGTAATACTAGATTTAAAAGAAAAGGTGTTAAAATTATATGATTTAGATGAAGTTTCTATGTCGCAAAGCAATACAAATCGAGACGAGGCGTTATCAGCTTTGGAAGTTTTGGGTTTTGTACGAAAATCTTCTGAAAAAATCGTAGAAAAGATTGTGAAGGAAGATCCAGAAGCTTCAGTAGAATCAATCATTAAAAAAGCTTTAAAAAATCTATAAAAGGTTTTCAAGTAACACGAGTTGTATGCATAAAATTTATATTTTTTTGCTTGTTTTATTTTGTGGATTTGTTTCGCAAGCCCAAGTAGAACAGCAGGCTCAGGACACCATTAAAAATAAATTTTCTATAGGAAAAGTTCAACTGAAAGATACCCAGAGTATTCTTTCGGCCTATACTTATGATCCAGTTACTGACAGGTACATTTATACCAATACGGTTGATGGGTTCTCTATCAATTATCCTATTATTTTAACGCCAAAAGAGTATGAAAGACTTGTCTTGAAAGAATCAATGCGTAATTATTTCAAGAAAAAGGGAGATGCCATTGACGGAAAAAAAGAAGGAAGTAATGAGGCAAAAAAAGATTTGTTACCAAGGTATTACATAAAATCAGGACTATTTGAATCTATTTTTGGAAGTAATACAATTGATGTAAAGCCTACTGGATCTGTAGAAATGGATTTAGGAATGCGTTATACAAAACAAGATAATCCCTCATTTTCTCCTAGAAATAGGTCAAATCTTTCGTTTGATTTTGATCAGAGGATCAGTATGAGCTTGATGGGTAAAGTAGGAACACGGCTTAGTGTAAATGCAAATTATGACACACAGTCTACTTTTGCTTTCCAAAACTTAATTAAGCTAGAATATGCGCCTTCCGAAGATGATATTATTCAAAAAATTGAGGTAGGAAATGTAAGTATGCCTTTGAATAGTTCTTTGATTAGGGGTGCGCAAAGTTTATTTGGAGTAAAAACACAATTACAGTTTGGCAAAACGACCATTACTGGTGTTTTTTCAGAACAGAAATCACAGACTAAAAGTTTAGTCGCTCAAGGAGGCGGAAAAATTGAAGAATTTGAAATGTTTGCATTGGATTATGATAGTGACAGGCATTTTTTCTTATCCCAATATTTTAGAAATAGATACGATAAATCATTAATTAACTATCCTTTTATTGATAGTAGAGTTCAGATTTCACGTATTGAAATTTGGGTCACAAACAAACAAAATCGCGTAACTACTTCCAATAACAATATAAGAAACATTATTGCGCTGCAGGATTTAGGTGAGGGACAATTATCAGGTTTAAATGATAATGAAGTTGTTGTTTTAGATCCTTCAGCAGGAATTTTTAATAATCCTATAGATTCACCAACTGACAATTCAAACAATGATTATGACCCTGCACAGATAAAAACAGGAGGCGGTTTGTTGAACCCTAATATACGTGAAATTGTAACGGCAAATTCTGGATTTAATGTTACGGTAAGTGAAGGTCAGGATTACTCTAAATTGGAAAATGCTAGGAAGCTGAATCCAAATGAATATACTTTTAATGCTCAATTGGGTTATATTTCATTGCAACAGCGATTAGCTAATGATGAAGTTTTGGCGGTGGCTTATCAATACACCATAGGTGACGAGGTGTATCAAGTTGGAGAATTTGGTAATGACGGAGTGGATGCCACCGTGGTTACGGGTAACAGCCCATCAAATCAAGCAATTATAACGCAAAGTTTAGTCTTGAAAATGCTGAAAAGCAACTTGACAAATGTTAAGAATCCAGTTTGGAATTTGATGATGAAAAACATTTATCAAATCCCGGGTGCTTATCAAGTGAAACAAGAAGATTTTAGATTCAATATTCTTTATACCGATCCTTCTCCTTTGAACTATATTTCGCCAGTTGAAGGAAGTCCTTTTCCGGTTAGTCCATTGGCAGAAAATAAAGTGGCAGAAACCCCATTGCTAAAAGTGTTTAATTTAGATAAATTAAACTACAATAATGACCCACAAACTGGCGGTGATGGTTTTTTTGATTTCATGCCAGGCTTAACAATTGATGCTCAAAACGGAAGAATAATTTTCACCAACAAAGAGCCTTTTGGAGAATTATTATTTTCTAAATTATCTAATACAGGTTCTGGCGAAAATTATCAGAATGCTAATTCATATAATCCAAATCAAAAGAAATACGTGTTCCGTACTATGTATAGTAGCACACAATCTGGAGCGTTACAAGATAGCGACAAGAATAAATTTTTACTTCGAGGAAAATACAAATCGACAAGTGGAGACGGAATACCTATTGGAGCTTTTAATGTTCCCCAAGGATCTGTCGTGGTAACTGCAGCTGGAAGAGTTTTAGTAGAAGGAATAGATTACAGCGTAAATTATCAATTAGGAAGAGTGCAAATTTTAGACCCTTCACTTCAAGCTTCAAATACACCCATCGAAGTGTCTCTGGAGAATAATTCTGTTTTTGGACAACAAACCAGAAGATTCATGGGAGTAAATGTAGAGCATAAAATATCTGACAACTTCGTGGTTGGAGGAACTTTTTTAAAAATGACTGAAAGACCATTTACTCAAAAATCGAGTTTTGGTCAAGAATCCGTAAATAATACCATTTTTGGATTTAATACTAATTTTTCTACTGAAGTACCTTTCTTAACTCGATTGGTAAATATGTTACCCAATTTAGATACTGATGTGCCTTCTAATCTTTCCGTACGTGGAGAAATAGCGTTTTTGAAACCAGATACTCCAAAAGCCGATCAATTTCAAGGTGAATCAACCATATATGTAGATGATTTTGAAGGTTCTCAATCTACTATAGACATGCGTGCTCCTTATTCTTGGAGTTTAGCTTCAACACCAGATAGTAACACATTAAGTACGTATGATTTCAATGCGAAAGCAAACGATTTAAGTTACGGATTTAAGCGAGCCAAATTAGCATGGTATGCAATTGACCCCATATTTTATGCTCAAAAACCACCAGGGATTTCAAACGAAAACTTGTCATTCAACACCACAAGAAGGATTTATAGTGAAGAATTATATCCTTTGACAGATATTGCTCAAGGACAATCACAAGTTATAGGCACATTGGATTTGAGTTATTATCCATCAGAAAGAGGTCCTTATAACAATAGTTTGAGTGTAGGCTCAAGTCCAAGAGACAATTTTGGAGGAATTATGCGGTCGTTGAACTCTACTAATTTCGAACAAGGAAATGTTGAATATATTCAGTTTTGGGTCTTAGATCCTTATGTAGGAAAAGGACAGGTACCGCAATCAAATACGGGGAAGATTTATTTTAATTTAGGTGAAATATCCGAAGATGTATTGAAAGACGGAAGAAAACAATATGAAAATGGGCTAGGGCCCGATCAGATATTGGTGACTCCACAACCACTGTGGGGAGATGTTCCTGCTTCTCAATCGCTAATTTATGCTTTTGATACCAATGTTGAAAATAGAAAAAATCAAGACATCGGTTTAGATGGATTGGCAAATGCCAATGAAGGAGCGGTCTATACAAATTTTGCTTCTGAGCTAGACCCTGCGGCTGATGATTACAGGTTTTATTTGAACGCATCTGGAGGCATCGTTGAACGATATAAAAATTATAATGGAACTGAAGGAAATTCGCCTGTAGCTATTAATGATAACAATCGAGGGTCATCAACAGTGCCGGATGTAGAAGATATTAACAGAGATAATACCATGAATACGATTAATGCGTATTATGAATACAGTATTGCTGTTGAGCCCAACATGAAAATTGGACAAAATTATATAACAGATATAAGGAACACACAGGTGACTCTTCCAGACGGATCTAATACGGATGCCAGATGGATACAGTTTAAAATACCAGTTTCACAACCCGAGAACACTATAGGAAATATATCTGATTTTAGATCGATACGTTTTATGAGGATGTTTATGACTGGTTTTGAAGAACAAGTTACCGTTCGTTTTGGAGCATTAGATTTAGTTCGTGGAGAGTGGAGGCGATATACAAATACACTCGATTTTAACGATATTAACACAGATGATGATAATACAAATTTAGATGTTTTAGCCGTAAATATACAAGAGAACAATGAGCGATGCCCTGTTAATTATATAACACCTCCAGGAGTAAAACGCGAGCAGTTGTATAACAACAATACAGTTATCAATCAAAACGAGCAATCCTTAGCGTTACGGGTTTCCGGAAATGGTTTAGAACCAGAAGATTCAAGAGCCGTTTTTAAAAACGTAAGTATTGATATGCGTCAATTCAAGAAATTGAAAATGTTTTTGCACGCTGAATCTTTACCTGGTGAAATTGCACTTCAAGACAATCAGATGGTAGGTTTTATTCGTTTCGGAAATGATTTCACACAAAATTTTTATCAGATAGAAATCCCTTTAAAAGTGACGATTCCTTCGTCTGGGTCAAATTCTGACTGTTCTCCGTTGAGTGCCGAAATGGTTTGGCCAGAAGAAAATGAAATTGATTTGTCTTTGGCTTTGTTGACCAAATTGAAAATTCTTGCGATGAGTGTGGATCAAATCACGCTGCCTTTGGATGGTATTTATTATCCAGACAGTGATGTCAATAAGCCTGAAGGTGATGGCGATAGTAAATTGAGATTAGGGATTAAAGGAAATCCAAATTTTGGATTAGTGAGAACACTTATGGTTGGGGTAAAAAACAGCGATCCTCGTAACGATATTAAAGGGGAAGTTTGGTTTAATGAACTTCGCTTGGCTGATATGGACAACCAAGGAGGAATGGCTGCTGTGTTAAATATCGATTCGAATTTGGCTGATTTTGCAACTGTGTCAGCATCTGGTAGAAAAAGCACTATTGGTTTTGGAGCATTGGAACAAGGACCTAATGAAAGAAATCGCGAGGATATGCAACAGTATAATATTGTAACCAATTTGAATCTTGGAAAATTATTGCCACAGAAATGGGGAATTAATTTACCGTTTAATTACGCTGTTGGTGAGGAAACCATAACTCCGGAATACGATCCTTTTAATCAAGATATAAAACTAAGACAGTTGCTTGATAATACTTCGGATGAAGCAAAAAAACAAAATATTACCAATAGAGCTATTGACTACACCAAGCGAAAAAGCATCAACTTTATTGGGGTAAAAAAAGAGCGTAGTCTAGAGCAAAAACAACATGTGTACGATCCTGAAAATTTCACTTTCTCTCAATCTTTTAACGAGGTAGAAAGGCATGATTTTGAAATAGAAAACTATGTAGATCAGCAAGTGAATTCTTCAGTTGATTATGCTTATGCTTTTAAGTCTAAATCGGTGGAGCCATTCAAGAAGGCAGAATTCATGAAAAAGAGTGATTACTGGAAATTATTAAGTGATTTCAATTTTAATTACTTGCCTACCAATATGTTTTTTAATACGAATATAAAAAGACAATACAACCGTCAACAGTTTAGACAAGTTGAAGTAGAAGGGATAGGGTTAGACCCTTTATACCGAAGAAATTTTGCTTTTAATTACCAATACGGATTTAATTATAACTTGACAAAATCGTTGAAATTAAATTATACAGCCTCATCAAGTAATATTGTAAAAAACTACTTGAATGAAAACAATGAGCCAATTGAAAGTTTTACAATATGGGACAACTATTGGGACATTGGCGACCCTAATCAGCACATGCAACAATTGGTTTTGAATTATGAAATACCTATTAATAAGATACCATTATTTAGTTTTGTTAAAGCAAATTATACCTACACGGGAGACTATAGTTGGCAGCGAACTTCGAATGCATTATCTGAAATAGAGATTGGAGGGAGTAAGTATAATTTAGGAAATACAATTCAGAATGCAAATTCAAATAATCTGAATGCAACATTCAACATGGATGCTTTGTATAAATATTTAGGATTGACAAAAGCTCCAGCAAATAAATCATCAAAACCTAAAGCAGCCGTGCCTAAACCCGGAGAGAAAATCGTGAATACGAATTCTGTTAATCAAGTGGACAAGAACAATCCATTTCTGGATGGTTTGATGGGTGTTTTAACTAGCGTTAAAAACATTCAAATGAATTACACCTATAACAGCGGTACGGTTTTACCCGGATATACTCCAAGTATTGGATTTTTAGGATCCTCAAGACCATCGTTAGGTTTTATTTTTGGAAGTCAAGATGAGGTGCGATATGAAGCTGCTAAAAACGGCTGGCTAACGACTTACCCTGATTTTAACCAAAATTTTTCTCAGGTAACTAATAAATTATTTAAAGCTACAGCAAATGTCGACTTATTACCGGATTTGAAAGTTGACTTAACATTAGACCGAGCGTTTTCTGAAAATTTTTCAGAGCAATATGATGTCACAAATGGAGTTTATAATGCCAGATCACCATATCATACTGGTATTTTCTCAATTTCAACGGTTTTAATAAAAACAGCATTCTCTGCAAGCGATGAAAATATGTCGCAAGCATTTGATGATTTTAGATTAAACAGACTTACAGTTGCTAATAGATTAGCAATCCAACGCGGAATAGACATCAATAATCCTAGTAATATAGATCCCGAAGGGTTTCCATTAGGATATGGAAAAAACAACCAAGCGGTGTTATTGCCAGCTTTTTTAGCGGCTTATTCTGGCGGAAATGCTGCCGATGTTTCCCTTGGGGTTTTTAGAAGTTTTCCAATTCCTAATTGGGCTGTAAAATACAATGGATTGATGCGTTATGAGCTTTTCAAGAAAAATTTCAAAAGATTCTCTTTGCAACACAATTATAGAGCTTCTTACACGATAAATGCATTTAGATCTAATTTTGAATATGATAAAACTCCAAATGGAGTAGATGCAAGTGGTAATTTTTTCAACCAAACCATTATGTCAAATATTAACTTGGTAGAGCAGTTTAGCCCGCTTATCAGAATGGATTTCGAATTGAAGAGCTCATTAAAGGTGTTGGCTGAAATCAAAAAAGACAGAGCTTTATCTATGAGTTTTGATAACAATTTATTAACAGAAGTTAAAGGGATCGAATATGTGGTAGGATTGGGATATCGTTTCAAAGATGTGATTTTCTCATCCAGACTTGCGGATAATCCAACGGGAATAATAAAAAGTGATATCAATTTGAAAGCTGATTTGTCCTATCGAAACAATCAGACTATTGTAAGGTATTTGGATTACAATAACAATCAGTTAGCAGGCGGGCAGAATTTATGGTCATTAACTGTCAAGGCCGATTATTCCTTCAGTAAAAACCTAACGGCTATTTTCTATTACGATCACTCTTTTTCTAAAGCGGTAATCTCTACTTCTTTTCCAATGACAAATGTTCGTTCCGGATTAACGCTGCGTTATAATTTTGGCAATTAATTTTTTTTAAAATCTAAACTAGATTTGAATAGAGATTGTTACATTTGCATATAAAATTTCACCTATTAATTAATAATTATCAATTACAATTTATATGAACATACCTGCAAATTTAAAGTATACAAAAGATCACGAATGGATTAGTATTGATGGCGACATTGCAACAATAGGAATTACTGATTTTGCACAAAAGGAATTGGGCGATATTGTTTACGTGGAAGTAGAAACCCTTGATCAAACTTTGGAAAAAGATGAGATTTTTGGAACTGTAGAAGCAGTAAAAACCGTTTCTGATTTGTTTCTTCCTTTGTCAGGAGAGATTGTTGCGTTCAATGACGCTCTTGAATCTACTCCAGAAAGTGTAAACTCAGATCCTTACGGAGCGGGATGGATGATCAAAGTGAAAATTGCAAATACTGCAGAAGTTGACGAATTGCTTTCTAGCGAGTCATACAAAGAATTGATTGGTGCCTAAGCAACTTTATTTTTGGGTTGCTTTATTATGGACCGGAATTGTAGCTTATTTATGTTTGATGAAATCAAGTGATGTTCCTGTTGTTCAAATTACTAACCTAGATAAAATAGTTCATGCTTTTTTTCATTTTGTATTCACGTTACTTTGGTTTTTGTATTTCAAAAATCATTTTTCGAGGATGAGTACTTTCAAAAAAGTAATTATTCCGTTTTTGCTTGCCGTTTTTTTTGGGTTGCTCATAGAGTTTTTTCAAAATGTTTTTACAGCAACTAGAATGGCTGAGCTATATGATGTTCTGGCAAATATTTTGGGAGCAATTGTTGCAGTTATTTATATACTGCTATATGAGAAAATGAGTCAGTCAAATGAAAATTAATATAGAATTTGAATCCCACTTAGGTGGGTTTTTTTTTTTTTTATATTATACCTATAAGTGCTAAAATAGTTTAATTAAACGCACCACTTAGTTTGTTTTTTAAGTAATTAAAAGCTTCTTTTTGTATTAAAAATGAAATTCTTAAATTTTACAGCAAACATATAAGCATATATAACGTATTTTTGTTCATTAGAATTTACTGTAATTAAGAAATCAATAAAGCCATGAATATCAAGCAATATTTAGACTCGACTTATTTAAAAACAGCAGCGCAAGCAGGACTCAGTGTAGATGAAAATATCCTTGTGACCAAAGGATTTATCCAGGAAGCTATTGAGGAGCGTTTTAAGCTCATCATGATTCGGCCTGACATGGTTTGTTTGGCAAAAAAAATGATAACTGAAGCAAATTCAACTTTGCAAATAGGAACTGTAATCGATTTTCCCCAAGGGAAATCATCGTTAGAAGAAAAGCTTGCTGAAGCCATTCAAGCGATTCAAGATGGCGCTGACGATTTGGATTTTGTATGCAACTATGAAGCCTTCAAAAACGGCAATGTAGATTTAGTTAAAGAAGAAATTCTGACATGCACACAATTGGGCTTAGCCAATAAAAAAGTCGTGAAGTGGATTATTGAAATTGCAGCACTCAACGATAAACAAATTATACAACTATCCAGTTTGATAAAAAACGTAATTGTATCAAATTTTGAACAAGAACTGTTTCCTAAGGTTTTTGTAAAGTCTTCAACTGGGTTTTATAAAACTGAAAATAATTTGCCAAACGGCGCCACTATTCCTGCTATAACAATGATGCTTGAAAATGCCTCGCCACTTCCAGTTAAGGCTGCAGGTGGAGTGCGAACTTATGAAGAAGCGGTTGCTATGGTTCAGTTGGGAGTAAAAAGGATTGGAACTTCAGGGGCCAAAATGATAGCGAATGGTCAAAAATCAAACAATGAATATTAAATTCAGAAGGGGAATGAGTATGAATAAGAGAGTAACGTTTTTTTTGTTATTGTTTTCCTTTTTCTGCTATTCTCAAGAATCAAACAGCGGGCTTGTGCAGTCCAGTAATGCTGCAGAACGGTTTCCTGTTTTTACTAATTGTATAAATTTACAATCAAAAGCATTAGAAAGTTGTTTTTATAATCAAGTGCAGGATTTTGTCTTTGCAAATTTTGTAGTGCCGGAGAATTTAAAACAAAATAATTTTCAAGGAGAAATAAAAGTTCTGTTTGAGGTAGATACCCAAGGTGTTTTTAAAGTGATTTATGCAGATGCCGCAGAGGAAAATTTAATAAAAGAAGCGAAAAGAGTTTTTGCTAAATTTCCAAAAATTGAGCCGGCAACTTACAATGCAAGGCCCACTTATTCTAAGTTTACGATTACAATTTCAATCCCTTTAAAAAGCAGAGGGGAATTAGCAGAGAAAGCTTTGGCGCAAGCCAAAATAGTATCTAATGGCACTAAAAAATTGACGGAGCTGGATAGCATTGTTTATCATAAATTTACGAATTCGATGTTCGAAAGCAAACTGAACATTCCTTTTTCACACAGTTATTATGCACAGTTTGACGCTTCTTTAAATCAAGTGGGCAGTAATAATCATACTGCATCAAAACCATATACCTATGCCGAAGTTTCAAAATATTATGATTTAAAAAGAGCCAATGATAACCTGAAAAAGAATGTTTCGGGCTGGTGGGCTAGGAAATTATGGAATGAGAATGCGGTTGAAATTCAAGGTGAAGACTACTGGTTTACGTTGAATCCTATATTTGATTTGCAAGTTGGAAAGGCCTCTCAATCCAAAGCGTCTTATACTTATGTGAATACACGCGGAATTAACTTTCGCGGAGGTTTAGGAAAACAACTCAATTTTACAACAACCATTTTTGAAAGTCAGGGACGCTTTGCGGATTATTACAATCGCTATGCAGAAACCATTAAACCTGCGGGCGGCAATCCTGCAATTATACCAGGAATGGGGATTGCTAAAGATTTCAAAACCGATTCCTATGATTTTCCTTTGGCGGAAGCTAATTTGACTTTTGCACCTAGTAAACACATTGATTTGCAACTGGGTTATGGGCGAAATTTTATCGGTGATGGCTATCGTTCTTTGTTAGAAAGTGATGGTGCGAGTCCGTATCCGTATTTTAAATTTAATACTAATTTTTGGAAAATAAAATACACGAATACATATATGTGGCTCAAAGATGTTCGTCCAGAGGTAACGCTTGAACGCACGTACGCTACAAAGTTTATGGCAAATCATCATTTGAGTTGGAATGTTTCCAATAGATTGAATCTTGGTTTCTTTGAATCTGTGATTTGGACTAATACAAACGATAGAGGATTTGACATGAGTTTTGTAAATCCAATTATTTTTTATCGTGCGGTTGAATTTGCTTCGTCATCCAGAACAGGAAATGCACTTTTAGGGTTGACGTATAAATACAAATGGAACAATCAAATCAACTTATACGGGCAGTTTGTTTTAGATGAATTTTCGCTTGGAGACATCAAAAAAAGTGACAATAGTTGGAAAAATAAATACGGTTATCAGTTGGGGATTAAGTATTACAATGCTTTCAGGGTTTCTGATTTACTGCTGCAATTAGAATACAATCACGTTCGTCCGTACGTGTATTCTCATAGTGTTCCACTCACAAATTATGGGCATAACAACCAAAGCATTGGGCATCAATGGGGTGGAAATTTCAAGGAATTAATTGCTATTGCTCGCTATCATAAAGGAAGGTATTTTGCTGATGCAAAAGTTACTATGGGAACACGAGGGTTAGATTTTGATACAACCGAAAATAATTTTAATTTCGGAGGTAATATTTACAAAGATTATGATGAGAATAGGCCTTTTGACACCGGTGTCAAAGTAGGACAGGGTAATAAAACAGCTGTTTTTATTGCTGATTTTCAAGGGGGGTATTTAGTGAATCCGGCAACTAATCTGAAAATCTTTGGAAGTTATATGTACAGAAGTTTTGATCCAACAAAAAATACGGTTTCGACTTTTAGTGAAAGCACTAATTGGCTTACTTTAGGGTTGAGAGCAGATGTTTTTAATTGGTATTTTGATTATTAGCTTTTTTATTTATTGCTTATTAAGTTTTTTATGAATAGTTTTTTGCCAAATCCTTTTTGATAGCCTACTTTTACAAAAGTTTTTTAAAACAAACAACCTCTAATATTGAAGGCAACACATTGTACATTTTCATTAAAATCCATTTATATTGATTTCAGAGAGATCACTAAAGCACGTTTAGCAATTAGTGTTGTGTTTTCGTCAGTGGCTGGTTTTATGCTTGGAATTTATGATTTACATTCATTAGATTGGATGGTTTTGTTAAAATTGGCAGTTGGTGGCTACTGTATGGTGGGAGCCTCAAATGCTTACAATCAGGTTATTGAAAAAGATTTGGATGCTTTGATGGATAGAACAAAAAATCGCCCTGTTCCAGCGGGCAGAATGTCTCCACCTATAGCTTTGGTTATAGCAAGTTTTTTGACTATTGTTGGAATTTCATTGCTATATACGATAAATCCGAAAACAGCTATGTTTGGCGCCATTTCAATATTTTTATATACAAGCATTTATACTCCTTTGAAAACCATGACTTCATTGTCTGTTTTTGTTGGAGCTTTCCCTGGAGCAATCCCTTTTATGTTAGGTTGGGTTGCGGCAACAGGAGAATTTGGAATAGAAGCAGGAACTTTGTTTTTAATTCAGTTTTTTTGGCAATTTCCTCATTTTTGGGCTATTGGTTGGTTTTTGTATGAAGATTACGAGAAAGCTGGGTTTTATATGTTGCCAACAGGAAAGAGAGATAAAGGAACCGCTTTACAGATTATTTTATATACAGTTTGGCTTATTTTAGCATCACTTTTACCAGTTTTAGGATTTACGGGTCGGTTTTATATAACGCCGATTGCGGCAATTGTCGTATTTTTTTTGGGATTGTGGATGTTGTTTTATGCCTTACGCTTGTATAAGTCAAGAACTGCAAAGGAGGCTCGAACGTTGATGTTAGTAAGTGTTTTGTACATTACATTGTTACAGTTAGTTTATATATTTGATAAATTTTTAAGATAGTTATGGAAATAATAATGACAGCAGCCGAACAAAAATCTAGAACGGGAAGATCCTACAAGTTGATTTTGTTGTTTGCAATGATAAGTATGACAATGATGTTTGCGGGGCTTACTAGTGCTTTTGTAGTGAGTAAATCCAGAACAGATTGGTTGAAGGATTTTCAATTGCCCACGGCATTTTTTTATAGCACCATTGCAATTGTGGGATGTAGTGTAACTTTTCATTTGGCCAAAAAAGCCATTCAAAAAAACAATCAAAGTAGAACCACAACGTTTCTTTTAGCTACCTTAGCATTGGGAATTATGTTTGTAATTTTGCAGTTCGTAGGTTTTCAACAAATAGTAAATAACGGCTATTATTTTACAGGAAGTGGAAGCTCAATTACTACTACTTTTTTATATGTTGTGACCGTTGTGCACTTGATTCACCTTGCTGGTGGGTTGATTTCACTACTAATTATAATTTATAATCATTTTAAACAAAAATACAATTCGTCTCAAACCCTTGGAATAGAGCTAGGTGCAATGTACTGGCACTTTCTAGATATATTGTGGGTTTATTTGTTTTTGTTTTTATATTTCTTTAAATAAGAAAAAAACGTAAATTTGGGAACTTTTTAACGAAATACTTTATGGAAACGACAGTTACTACTGCAAATAGTGAAGAAAAAACTTGGGGAGGTGGCAATGAGCCAATGGGAGCAAGTTATGGCAAATTGATGATGTGGTTTTTTATCGTCTCGGATGCTTTGACATTCTCTGGGTTTCTGGCGGCCTATGGTCTTTCTAGATTTAAATTTATTGAGACTTGGCCAATAGCCGACGAAGTTTTCACTCACTTTCCATTCATGCATGGGGTTTCAGCTCCAATGTATTATGTAGCATTAATGACTTTTATTTTGATTTTTTCATCTGTAACGATGGTTTTGGCTGTTGATGCTGGACATCAAATGAAAAAAAACAAAGTGATTCTTTATATGTTTTTAACCATTATCGGGGGTCTGATTTTCGTAGGATCTCAAGCTTGGGAATGGAAAAATTTCATCAAAGGCGAATACGGCGCTATCGAAACCAAAGGAGGGAGTCTACTTCAGTTTGTGGATAAAGAGGGGCACCAAGTAGCTTTGGCTGATTTTGCGGCAACTTTACCAAGTGAGAGAGAAGAATTGACACGAGATAAGGGGAGCTGGTTTATGAGCGAGCCCGCTTTGCCATCGTACTCTGTTGCTGAAGTTCAAGCAGGTTTCAAAGCACATCCTGAACTTTTAATCAGAACGGAGGTATTAAATAAAGAGAAGAAAAAAACAGTTCTTTCGAGAGAGGAATCTGAAGCAAGATTGAGTCAAGCACATTATGTTGTGGAAGGCGCAAATTTGATTAGAAACGAGTATGGAAATAAATTATTTGCTGATTTCTTTTTCTTTATCACTGGATTTCATGGATTTCACGTTATTACTGGAATAATCATAAATATTATCGTATTTTTCAATGTATTAATTGGAACTTATGAAAAAAGAAAAAGTTATGAAATGGTAGAAAAAGTTGGTCTTTATTGGCATTTTGTCGATTTAGTATGGGTATTTGTATTTACTGTTTTCTATCTAGTTTAAATTAAAAAAACAATTATTATGGCACAAGAACACGTTTCTAATACAGGCAGAATCTGGAAAGTTTTCGGAATATTATCGGCTGTTACAGTAGTAGAAGTTTATCTAGGTATATTGAAGCCTGATTTTCTGCATATGAATAATTTTTTAAGTATGAGCTTACTTAACTGGATATTCTTTGCTCTTACGATTTACAAAGCCTATTACATAGTGTATGCATTTATGCACATGGAAGGTGAAAAAAAATCCTTAAGAAGTGCAGTTTTGCTTCCGTTAATTATTTTGATATTATATTTACTCTTCATTCTTTTGACAGAAGGGGATTATATTTACGAGGTTTTTAAAAATTCTAGCATTAAATGGAATTTTTAACAATATATTAATTCAAAAAGAGGGTACGCATTGCGTGCCTTTTTTTATTTTTGTCCTTTAACAGTAATACTATAATGAAAAAAAACATTGTTCTCTTTGCTCTTTTTATTTTACCTATAGCAGCGTATCTTTTTTTTGCTTCCGGTGTAAACAGTTTTACAAAATTACCTACTGTAACTCCTCATACTGCTGATTTTGGAAATTGGGAATCTTTAGATGGTAAAAAAGTTAGTTTGAATGGAAAAGTAACTATTCTTGGTTTTTCAGGAACAGAGCTTTTAAAAAACAGAGGAAATCTTTTCAATTTAAATCAAAAAATCTATCAAACCTACCATAAGTTTAAGGACGTTCAGTTTGTAATGGTTTGTCCTATTGGAACTCAAAAGGATGCCAAAAAAATTATTGATGCTTTCTCCCCCTTTACAGATGTGGCAAATTGGCATTTTGTATTTGCATCACCAGATGAGATAAATTCGTATTACTCCCAATTGAAATTAGTGGGTAAATTGGATGATAAATTAGGGACCCCTAAAGTATATATCCTTGACAAAAATAGAAATCTTCGTGGCAGAAAATTAGTAAAAGATGGCAAAGAGGGCTATAATACGTTTCACCCAGCGGAGTTAAGTAATGAAATGCTTGATGATTTTAAGGTTATTTTGTATGAGTATCGCGCAGCGCTTAAAAAAAACAATAATGCTACCAGAAAAATCTAATTGTATATAGTATGTTTAAAAATAAAGCTTATATAGGAATTTCCTTTATTATTTTAATTTTTGGAATTTACGCAGTTCCGAAAATTGTAGAAAGAATTAAAAATGACAAAGTGGTTCAAGGTCAGAGACTTGACAGGGTAGTTCCAAAGACCGCAGATGATGATAAATTAATCAAAATTGGCCCAGCTCCTAAATTTGAATTAATAAATCAGGATAACCAAAAAGTAACGAACGAAACCTACAAAGGGAAAGTGTATGTGTTAGAGTTTTTCTTTACGACCTGCCCTACAATTTGTCCAAAGATGAATGAAAGTATGCTTCTCATTGAAAAAAAGTTTTTTGGCAATCCTAATTTTGGTATCGTTTCAATTACTATAGATCCTGAACATGATACTGCCGCAGTGCTGAAAGCGCATTCTAAATTGTTAGGAGTAACCTCTTCAAATTGGAATTTTTTGACTGGAGATAAAGCATATATTTTTGATCTTGCAAACAAAGGTTTTAATCTTTATGCGGGTGAAAACAAAAAAGTAGCCGGTGGATTTGAGCATTCTGGATTATTTGCCTTAATCGATAAAGATGGAAATATCCGTTGTAGATATGATGAATTTGGGAATCCAATTTTATATTATGATGGCTTAGATAAAAAAGGCGTTAGAAATATTCAACAAGATATCAATATTTTATTAGAAGAGTAAATGGAAAACAGGTCTTTAGAACAAAAATACAATAAGCTTATCATTGCGGTGTCCATCTTAATACCGATTGTTGTTGCCATTCTTTTTGGAGTAAAACTTAAAGATTTTGGATTCAATGTTGAGCCTCTTTCTTTTTTACCTCCAATTTACGCTACAACAAATGGAATAACAGCACTTTTGTTGATTGCTGGTGTTGTTGCGATAAAGAACGGAAAAAGAAAACTACATGAAAGGTTTTTGACTGCTGCAATTGCATTATCAGTTGCGTTTTTGGTGATGTATGTTGCCTATCACATGACTTCTGATTCGACAAAATTTGGAGGAGAAGGAGCTATTCGGTACGTATATTTCTTTATATTGGTTACCCATATTGTTTTGTCAATAGTTATCATTCCTATGGTTTTGATTACCTATGTGAGAGCTTTGGGACAAGCTTTTGACAAGCATAAAAAAATCGCCAAAATTACTTTTCCAATTTGGTTGTATGTCGCCGTTACTGGAGTAGTTGTTTATTTAATGATTTCACCTTATTATGTATATTAAATCTAAGAATAAAATGTTTAGATCCAAGAATAAAATTCAGAAGTTAAGTGTTTATGCCTTTCTTTTGGTTTTAAGTCTGTCATCGCTACCTGCAAATGCACAATGTTCCATGTGTCGCGCTGCTTTGACAAGTGAAGGAAACACAAAGAAAGCAGAAGCTGTAAATGACGGAATTGTTTACTTAATGGTAATTCCTTATATTCTAGTTGCAGGGATTGGATATGCTGTTTATCGAATGAAGAAGAATAAATCAAGTTAAGCAATTCCCTGTTTTACAATTCAAAATTATTTTAATCCATTTACGGATACATTGACGTTTCCTTTTACTTTTATAAAGGCTATAATAGCCTGATTAGTCAATTGGATTTTTTGGAATTCAATTTCCTCCATTTTGCCATTTACAAATACACCTTGCATGGGAGAATAATTTTGTAAATACGTCATCATGCTTTTTTGTCCTTCTTCAAGATTTGTTTTTATAGAATACTGACAACTTTGCTCTATTTTTTTTAAAACAAGCCCTTGAGCCAACCAATTCGCAGTTTGCATCAATTTATTTTTGGTGTCTAAAGCATAGTCTAACTGATCAAAATGTACTTCTTTAGTTTTGTCGTTATATTTTGGAAAACCGGCTAAATAAATGGTTCCATTTACTGATCCTAATACATCTAAAGCAATTATCATTTTTCCTTTTTTGTGCCAAATTTCCACCTTTTGAACTCTTACTTTCTTAGAGCCAGAACCAAACTCTTGTCCGGCAAAATTCTTTGTCATTATTTTTGAAGCTTCCTGATAGGTCGAAATAGCTACGATATTGGCAGTGATTTCTTGCGGTATTTTAGTAACTGATTTTAAAATAATTTTACTTGCATTAAATTTAGATTCCGGTTGTTTTCCTATTAATGTTTCCATGTTGCATTTCATTCCCATGTCTAATACAAAGGTGTCATTTTTTAGTTTTGCATTGGTAGCATAAATTTCAACGGGTACAATCCGAAGCCAACTTTCATAAGTATCATTCATTAGAAAAGGAGTGCAAATTTTCTCTAAAGCAGCCAAAACATTTGGTTTGAAATCCATTGATTTTGCGATAGCCGCATCAATTTTATTTTCAATTTTAGATTTGAAAAGTTTTACTCCCGGATTGATTAAGTATGTAACTGGAACATTTTTTCCAAAAACCATCATCGTAGGACTTTCGTTCCAATCCAGAGATTTTATTTCCGTTTTTGTATTTAGTTTCCAATTTGTCAAAGCCACATCGCTTACTAAAGTCACAATGCCATTCAAATAGAATTCGCGGATGTCATACATTTCGATTCCCATTTTTTTTGTGCCGATTCGATATTTCACAACCGCTTTTAAAGGCAAAATAGTTTTTATTTTTTCTCCTTTGTCAGAAACAATAGTGATGGGTGCTTGTTTCCAAACTTTCATTTCTATGTCGTCGTCTTCAATGGTGTTGTCTTCGTAAATGAGTCCGTTTAGTGCTGAATTAGTTTGGTTTTCAATGTCTTTTAATTTGACACTAATCGGTAAATTTATATACGAAGGAATATTTTCATAAACCAAAGGTGTTGCGTCGTCTGGTTCAGGTTTTAATGTAGCTATCTTGTTTGTAGACGTACAGCCTGAAGCAAATATACCGATGAGAATCCCAAGAAGAATTCGAGAAAAAATTTGCATTGTAGTTTAATTTAATTAAGCAAAATTAATAAAAGAATTCTTTTTTCGTCAATTTTTGTAACAAATGCTAATTTCTAATGTCTAATTGTTTTAAGAGTAAAATATTTTCGTGGAATCTCATCAATTTTTATTATAAAAAGTTAAATTTGTTTTGCAGCTATACTGCGCTTTTATTCAAAAATATATGGAAAAAAGAAGTTTTCTTAGTTTAATAGTCATGCTGGTTTGTAATATAACAATTCAGGCGCAATCTAAAAAGTGGACATTAGAGGAGTGTGTGACATACGCCATACAAAATAATATTTCCATCAAACAATCCGAATTGGACTCAAAAATGGCATTAATCGACAAAAAAAGTGCCGTTGGTAGATTTCTTCCTTCTCTTAACGCCAGTGCTTCTCATTCTTGGAATATTGGTTTGAACCAGGATATTACCACGGGTTTACTTCAAAATAAAACGACTCAGTTTACTTCTGCTGGTGCAAATGTTGGAATTGATATATATAGAGGATTACAAAATCAGAACACATTGCGTAAAGCGAACCTTTCGATTGTAGCAGCTAAATATCAATTGGTAAAAATGAAAGAAGATATTGCTTTGAATGTTGCTAATGCTTTCTTGCAGGTTCTTTTTAACAAAGAAAATTTAAAAGTACAAAAAGAACAATTGAGAATCAACGAAAAACAATATGCCCGTTCGGAAGAATTAGTCAAAGCGGGTTCAATTCCTCGTGGAGATTTATTAGATGTCAAAGCTACTCTAGCATTAAACAACCAAAATGTTATAACGGCTGAAAATTCCTTGTTGATTTCAAAATTGAGTTTGTCTCATTTACTACAGTTAAAAGATTTTGAAAATTTTGATGTTGTTGATGATACTGATGTTAAAGATGCAAACAATATTATGGCACAAACACCAAGTGCTATTTATGAAAAAGCTTTTGAAGGAAGAACTGAACTTAAAATTGCCAGAACTAATCTAGAGATTGCTGAAAAAAATGTTGCAATTGCTAAAGG
>RRZU010428764.1_pt1 | contig 20822 bp, 30 predicted proteins | sample 2165561 | NCBI WGS metagenome assembly RRZU01 (sample SAMN10456909, study PRJNA506462) | wastewater metagenome | isolation source: wastewater sludge | place: USA: Moscow, Idaho | reverse complement strand
ATTTAACCACAGTATCCTAGAGCTGCCGAATTCAATCGGAATGAAAAGCCGTATTTACTTCGGAATCTTTGCTCGGATTCAAACGGAATTCTTGGCGGTTTTGCTCCGGAATCTATGGCTGGTTTGACTCGGATTATGCAGTTCGGGGCTTTGTATCAAAAAGTTCGCCTAAATTAAATCTCGATGGACTATCTTGTGACGAAATTAAAAAATCATTTTTGTTAGAAAAATTTGGAAAAGATGCGCTTAACGAAAAATCTAGCGATTACATCAGCGCTGCTTTTGATACATTTAAAAAAATTAATCATGTTTCAAATGCTGACAGTGATGGAAAAGTTGTTGCTCAACATAAACAAAGTTCAAATGGCGATTCAATTTCAGCAGCAAGAGAAGCTGCAATGCAAAGAAATATTCAAGCAGGAAGAAAATAAAAAGGAGTTTTAAATGGGATATTCAATGTACATGGATGCTGCATATGTTGGGAATGTAGTTGATTCACAACCTACAGTCATTCGCACTTACTCATCAAAAGAAAATATTTCCGCTGGTACTTTAGTTAGCAGGACTGAATTAGGAGCTAATAGTGCTAAAAAGTTTGCTTCTGCAAATGAAGAAATTCTAGGAATTGTAATTAGAAATATTAGTGAGATTAATGATGGAATTGAAGGATTTAAAGCAAAATCTCCTTTAGCTGTAATTAGCTTTGGTTCTATTTGGGTAAATGCAGAGTCAGACGTTAAATCAGGTCAATCAGTTTTTGTAAGAGTTGTTGCTACAGGAGAACAAAAAGTTGGAGCGTTCACAGCTATTGAAGATGCAACAAAAACAAATACACCAAAACTTTTAAATACAAAATTTGTCTCATCGGCAAGTGCGGGTGGGATGGCTCAATTAGAAATTCTTGGGATTCTCGAACTAAAGAAATAAGGAGATTTAAATAAATGTTTAATTTAACAAACACAGATGCTTCGGATTCAATATTTCTTGAAAGCCAATTAAAGAATATTGTTCCTAAAGCATATGAAATTCAATATCCAAATTTAAAAGCAAAAGAAATATTTCCAGTAGACTACAGTGATGGTGACGGTGTTGATTTAATAGAATGGAAGCAATACGACGCACGAGGTATGGCAAAAATTCTTGCAAGTTATGCAGCAAAAGATATTCCGCGTGTCGATCTTAGCGCAAAAAAGAATGTCATAAGAGTTTTTCCTGGTGGGGACTCTTATGGCTATAGTATTGATGATATCAAAAAGGCGCAGCGAAATAATACCGACTTGGAAGCAAAAAAAGCAAGTATTGCCCAAAGAGCAAATGAAGAATTAATCGAGAGATTAGCTTTTAAAGGTGATGAAGACTTTGGTATTAAAGGAATTCTTGACCAACCAAATGTCCCTAGGTTCTCAGCGTTAAAAAATTCAAATAATAAAACATTATGGCAAGATAAAAAGCCTCAAGAAGTTCTTGATGACTTATATGCAATGTTTAATAAAATTACAGATGTAACAAATGAAATGGAGTGTCCTGATTCTTTAGGTCTTGCTCCAGCTATGTTTAATAAATTAACAGACACTCCATATTCTGAAAGAGACTCAACTAGGCTTATGGATGTGTTTAAAAAATCTAAACCAGAGATAAAAAATATTTATAAAATTCCTCATTTTGCTAAAGCTGGCACAAATGGGACAGATATTGCTATTTTTTATGAACGAAATGAAGAAAAATTATCACTTAAAATTCCTTACGAAACTGAACATTTACCTCCTCAAGTAAATGGACTTGAGTATGTAATTTACACAAGATTAAGAGTTGCTGGTGTTGTTGTATTTATGCCTTTTTCACTTTTAATTGGCGAGGGTTTTTAATGAAATTAAAATCAAATTTAACATATATATCGTATTTTGAAGGCATTCAAATTCTTCCAAATATTTCAGAAATTAGTGAAGATAAATTTTCATTAATAGAAGATCATCCAATTTTTATTTCTAAATTAGAAAATGGGGATTTTGAGATTTTAGAAGGCAGCGCTACCGAACCAAAAACAATGAGCCCTCAAAAAGCAATCAAATTTATTAATGAAATAATTGATATAAATCTTCTTAAAACAGAGCTCGAAAAAGAAACAAGAAGCACAGTAAGAAAAGCAATTGAAGCAAGAATTGCAGACATAACTTCTAAAGAAGAAAAGAAACCTGCTTAATGGAATTAAACGCTGAAAATTTTAAATCATTGTTTCCTGAATTAAAAAATATTGATGATAAAAGAATTGAGCTTTTTATCTCCTTAAATTCTGACAAAGTAAGTAAAAAATATTTTGGAAAAGATTTTGAATTAGCAGTTTTTAATTTATCGGCTCATCAAATGCTTTGTGCCGATAGAGGTTCAAGTTCAAATAAAGGTGCAAAAATATCTGAAAATATTGGTGGCGTAGCTACACAAACATATCAGCCGCTTTTATTAAATAATTCTGATTCTTATTATGCAAGCACAGGCTACGGAATTGAGTATTTACGTTTAAGAAAAGAACATGCTTGTATGGGGTGGTTTGTAACATGAGTATCTCAATTAAAGATAAAATAAATATAAATTTACGAGAATAACTTAACGACTTATCAAGTTATCAAGCTTTAATCGGAATAAATAAAGAAGACGCTCAACAAAAAAAGCTTTATTACACTCACTCTAAAAAGAATGGCAATCAATTAAAAGAATCAGATGTTTCTTTAGGGGAAGTAGCGGCAATACATGAATTTGGTTGTCCTGCTCGCAATATTCCTGAGCGTTCATTTTTAAGAGCGACAATAGAAAAACAAAGTGATGAAATTAAGAGCGAAATTGAAAATGAAATAAATTCTTTTTTAAGAAACGGAACAAAAGGTTTGGATGTCGCAAATGCAATTTCCAAAAATGTTTTAAACCGTGTTCAGGAGAGAATTTTAGACGGAATCGATCCAGAACTAAGCGAAAAAACAATCGAGCGCAAAGGGCACGACAAACAGCTAATCGACACAGAGCAACTTTTTGATGCAATTAAGAGTGAAGTTGTTAGAAAGAGTGGCAAGCTATGATCAAACTTTCAGAAATGATGCCTGATCTTCAAAGAGAATTAACAGTGATCCGGGCTGGCAAATCGGAACTTGTAAAAGGCCGCTCTGTTACAGAAGAAGGCACAACTTTTAAAACTCTCGCTTTTTATGCTCCTACTAAAAACAATTTAAATTCCACCTCTCAAGGAACTTATTCTTTTTCTAATTTAGATATTTATACAGAAGTAGAACTACTTCTTGATGATTGTCCTTCCAAAAAAGCAGATAGAGTTCTTGTAAATGGGAAAAAATATAAAATTGTAGCTTCAAATAATTTTCATTCATTTTTTATGTCAATGGGAGAACTTGTAAAATGAGTGTAATAAAAATTTTAGAGGACACATTTTTTGATTGGCTTTCTGAATTTGGAACTGTAGTTTTTGCTAATCAGTCTTTAGGAATTCAAGACTATCCCTTTATAGTTTGTAATTTAAAATCGTTTGATAAAATAGGTACTGATCAAGAAATATATAATTTAAAAAATGATGAAGTTGTTAGATATGGTATGAGAAGTTTTTCAATTTCAATAGATATTTATGATTCAGAAAATGGAAATGCTCAAGAAATTGCGCAAAATATAATTAATTCAATTGACTCGAGAAAAACATATAAAATATTTAGAAATATTAATTTAGTTTTAGATAATAATGTCAAAGCAATAAATCTAACTACTTTTATAAAGAGTACCTTTGAGCAACGAATTCATATAGACATACAAGCTAAATACACAACAAATATTCAAGAGAAAATAGAAACGATAGATTTAAAAAATGTCGAAATAAAAGGAATATTAAATGCCATCAGTTAGTAATATTGTAGAAGTAAATATATCAAAACAAAATGCAGTTCCTAAAGAAGAAAGCTTTAATGTTCCTCTTATTTTAGGATATAATAATTTAGCTTTTTTTAACGATAAAGTAGCGCAAGAATTTTATGACCCTAGCGAATTACTACAACCCAGCGTCGGCTTTACAAGCACAAGTAAAGAATATTTATTAGCTCAACAAATATTTATGCAAGAACCATCAATTAAAAAATTTGTTGTAGGTAAAAGAAAAATTAGTGCTATAAATTCAGCAGAACCAGTAAAATCAGTTTATAAAATTGTTGATGATATAGATGAAGTAATGAAAGTAAATAGCAATTGGTATGCGCTATTTTTGGCTGATTTTTCAGAAAAAGATGATTTATTATTAGCATGTAAATGGATTGAAGCTAGTAAAAGTAAAATCGGTTCATTTAGATCTAGTGATAAAAATATTTTAGATAGCTCTAAAAATTCTGACATCGCAAATACTTTAGCAGCCGTTGGATTTAATCGCTCAATGTTAACTTACCATGCTACAAATAATGAATTCCCAGAAGCTGCAATATTAGGAAAATTTCTATCGAAAGAGGCTGGAACATATTGTCTTGCTCATAAAAATTTAAATTCTTTAACAAGTCAAAATATTTTAGATAGAGAATTTAAAGCGATTCAAGACGCTTCGTGTAACGTTTATACAGAAATTCTTGGAACTCCAACATTTCAAGATGGTAGAGTTTTAAATAAAGTCACTAATTTTATGGATAATACAATAACTGAGGATTCATTAAGAGCAAGAATACAGGCAAGAATATTTGGTACATTTTCTTTAGTTGATAAAGTGCCATATGATGAAACTGGATTATTTATAATTGAAACGCAAATTAAAAGTGTATTAGATGAATTTGAAAAGAAAAAAGCAATTCTAAAAGGTTGGGAAGTTCGCATACCTAAGTTAGCTGAAATTATTTTAAAATATAAAGAAGATAGAAATAAAAGAGAATTAAAAAATATTTGGTTTAACGCCACAATTAATGGATCAATCCAAAAAGCAACCGTTAATGGATTTATCTCATATTAATTTTGAAAGGGATTATATAAATGGCAATTGCAACTTATTCATCTAAGGAAGTAAAAATAGTTGTTGGAGCAATTCCTATAATTGGATTTGTTGATGGTAGTTTTGTAGATGTAGAATACAATGAAGAAACATTTAAGCCGTACACTGGAGCGGATAGCGAACATGCTCGTTCAAGAAATGCGAATGAAAGCGGTAAAATTACAATAAAATTAAATCAAACATCCCCATGCAATGATTTATTATCATTAATTTACAATACAGATAAAGAAACTGGAAATGGAATTGTACCTATTGCAATAAAAGATAACTATGGAACAACAGTTGTATTTGGTGCTGAATGTTATATTGAAAAAGCACCTAAAATAAGTTTTGGAAAAGATATTGAAGCAAGAGAATGGGTTTTTTATGTAGCAAAACTAAAAATTCATGTTGGTGGAAACAATGTTTATGGCCAGCTTTATGATGGAGGAAATAAATAATGAATAAAGATTTTGGGAAAGATTTAATTAAAGAAGTTGTTATAGATAATATGGAATATGTTGTTTATATTTGGAAACCAGATAAAGCTACAAAATGGGTTCGTAGATGCCAAGAGATAATTTTTAAACCTATTGCAGCAGCTCTAGGAACTAATATAACAGCATTAACAGAAGCCGATATAGCAAATATTAATCTTGATTTAGAAAAAGGATTTAATGCTTATTTGAGCTCTGTTAGTGAAAAAGATTATGTGGAATATTTAAAAGATCTTGTTTTAAACGTTTCATATAAAAGTAAAGAAATAACTTTTGATACTCATTTTCGTGGAAAAATTTTGCATTTACATAAACTCGCTTTTGCTGTTCTTGAATATCAACTTGCGGATTTTTTCGACGTCGCGAGAGAAGGCGCTACCAAATACCTCTCACAGATTCGGAAAAAAGATTGCAAAACCTCGACTACGGAGACATCAACTGGACAATTTGGCGACTTGTCGGAGCAAATTTCGGAAGCCCAAGAGAAATAATTAATGATTGGAATATCTATCAAGTTCTTGATGCACATGACTTTCTCGATATTAAAGCAGAACAAGAAGCTATGATTTACGAAAGTAACAAAAAATGACAATACTTCAAGATCTACAGATAAAAATTGATTTTCTTCTTAATGATAAACAATTGGAAGATCTTGAAAAAACTTTGCACAATGTTAAAGCTGAAGCTTTGGGACTTGGTCATAGCCATGAAGCTATTAATAAAAGCCTACAAAGAACAGCTAATTTATATGCAATAGCAATTTTGGAAAATGAAAAAAAATTAAATGCCACGAATAATTTAACTCAAGCAGAAATTGCGAATGCAAATGCTTTAAAACAAAATAATCAAGCACTATATGAAGAAATAAAATCGAAATTTTCAAGCAATGAAGTTGCTGAAAAAACTTATCAAGTAAATCAAAAAGTAGCTGAATCTTATAAAAGATATTTGGAGCTATTAAAAAAAGGCGCTAAATATTCTTCTTTTTCTGAATATCAAAAGCAAGAATTAATTGAAGAAAAAAAATTACAGGATCAAAAAAATACATCATTAGTAAAACAGATTTTACTAATGAAAAAACAAGCAGACGAAGCGGCTAAAACAGGTAATGCAGTTGTTTCTTCTCAAAATAGTCAGCTATCTGCAATAAATAAAAATAATAATGCTTTAATTAAATACGGACAAAATACAAATAAATCATCTATGAATATTAATTCATTTGGAGATAATCTAAGAAACTTTTCTTCTCAGCTTTTATTTGTAACTCCAGCAACAATGTCGTTTGCATTTGCAATTCAAGGGTTTGGACAATTATTTAAAGGGCTTTCAAATACTGCCGAAAATTCAACAAATATTGTCAAGAAATCTATCGCGTCACTTCAATCTGTAATATTTGGATTAGGGATTGCTATCGCTGGAGCTGGTGGAGCAGTAGGATATTTTGCTTTATCAAATGCAAAATATGCTGAGGATTTAGTAAAAAATGCTGAAATAATCGGAATGACGGCAGACGAATATCAGAGATTAGCATATGCAGCAAATTTAAATGGAGTAAACTATCAAGAATTAGAATCATCTTTAGGAAGCTTTTTTCAAGTACTAAAAGATTCCAAAGATGGTAAATTAACAGAACAACAAGAGCAATTTAAAAAATTTGGAATTTCTTTAAAAGATAGTTTTGGGAATACTAGAAATTTATCGAGTATATTAAGTGATGTAAGTGATAAGTTTGCAAAAATAGAATCGCCAATAAAACGAGCCGCAATGGCAAGTAGTCTTTTTGGCGATAGTGGTAGAAAACTTTTACCATTTTTAAAATATGGCTCAGAAGAATTAAAAGCATTAGGTGATGAAGCTGAAAAAACAGGAAATGTTTTAAGTGATGCTCAAATAAATAAATTACTAGAATTACAAGCGAATTACGGTCGATTAAGTGGGATGTTAACGGGTTTAAAATATGTAATTGGGACTTCTTTAGCTCCGTTTATGAGCACATTAATTTTACGTTTAACTGATTGGTATGAAGCAAGTGGCATGGTTATTCGTCAAAATTTGGAAGGATTTTTTAGAAATGTTTCTCATGGATTATCTCGATTTACTCAAATTATTCGCAATGGATACAATGTAATTACAGGATTTATAAAAGTTCTTGAGAGCATGGGAATAAGCCTTAATATGCTTACAATTATTTTATTACTCTTTGGAAGTTGGAAAATATTTGGATTGCTTGGGAATATTTTACTTGGAAAAGGTGGAGGCAATTTATTTTCAAAACTAGCCTCCAAAGCAAAATGGTTTTTTGGATTATTAATTGGCTTAATTACAGGAGCAGCAGCCTTTGTAAGTACTTTAATTGCTGTTCTCGGAACTTCTGGGCTAACGGGTGCATTAATATTTCTAGGTGATGCAATAATTGGAATTTTAGCAGCAATATTTTCTCCTGCTGTTTTAATTGGTGTTGCAATAGCTTCTTTATTTCTTTTAATTCAGGATTTTATGACTTGGGTTGAGGGAGGTGATTCTTTATTTGGAAGAATGCTTGGAGATTGGGGCAACGCAAAGAAAAAAATCTTAGAAATTATTGATAATATTAAGCAATGGTTTAAAGAATTATGGAATAATGTTTGTGGTTTCTTCATTGAAAAAGTGATTAACCCTATAAAAACCCATGGATTAATTGGCATTTTAGAAGCTGTTGCTAATATCCAAACTACAATATTTAATCTTATTAAATCTGGACTTTTTAAATTATTTGAATTTATTGAATATATAATTGGTAAAATATGGAATGGGATTGTTTATTTATTTAAAAAAATACCTGATGCCATAAATGGATTATTTAAACCATTATCCAAATTAGGAGATTTTTTAAAACCATATTTTCAAAAATTTATTGATTGGCTCCTATTTGCTACTTGGGATGGAATAAAAAATATTTTTAATAATATTAAAGATCTATTTTCTAATTTTTGGAAAGGTACCAAAGAATTTATTGGAATTGATGAACCTTTTGCAGAAACAAAAGGCCGAAAAATGTTTAAAACTATTTGGATGGAGCAGTTATCTAATACTCAAAATTCAGGCGCAAGCGAGAATAATTATAAAAATAATAGCTTAGGCATGATTCCAAATATTCCTTATTTAAATCCTTTAAGTAGAAGTGAAACGAATAATATTAATTACAGTATAACATCACCATTAAATATAAATGTTTCTTCTCAAAGTAATCCACAGGAAATTGCAAGTATAGTAAATAGAAGTTTAAGCGATCACTGGGATTCTCAAATGCGTGCAGCAAAACAAAATATTTACAGAGGTTAATCATGAGTTTTTTAAGCTTTTTTAAATCAGGAAAACCTTGTTTAGCTTTTGATGATATTGATATCGATGTTTCTTTGTCAGAAACTCATTCGTATGAAACCGATGTAACGAAAAACCCAGTTGAGGAAGGTGCTCCAATTTGCGATAATATTATAAACAAATCCCCTAAAATAAATATTAAAGGCTTATGCAGCCCTTTAAAAATGGAATATTTGGGTGGCATGACTTCAATGTCTGCAAAATCTTTTATTCAAAATAAATGGCAAAAGCTTTTAAAATTAAGAGACTCTAAAGAAACTTTAATATTATATACTGGGTTAGATACATATCCTGACATGGTAATGACTTCTTTAAGTACAACAAGGGATATTAGTAATGCAAATCATCTTGAATTTACAGCATCATTTGAGCAAATTAAAACTGTGTCTGTAGCATACACAAGTGTAAGTCAAGCAGGTATTCCAAAAAAAAAGATTGCAGGAAAAACAAATGCAGCAATAAAAGAGGTAGGTGGAGCTAAAGTAAAAGAGATACAAAAAGACGAATCATGGTTTATTGGAGGGGTTAAGTATTTTGGCGGAGGCTAATATTTCTAATTAATTTCATAGCATCTTTATATAAGTAAGATAATGTTTTATTAAATAGTTGTAAAATATCATTTTTTGCAATTCCTATAGCATCACAAGTTAAAAACAGCTCATGTTGTGTAATTTTTAATCTACCATTTTCAAAAGAAATATTATTTGAAGATATATGAGTTATATTTTCATTCTTATTTTTTTTATAATTACTATGTCTATCATGTTTATCAAGGAATTGTTCTTCTTTTAAAAAACGAAGATGAATTAATTCCTTATCTCGAATTTCTAATAATTTACCAAAAACATCAAATAAGATATCTTTATTATCAACGTGATTAAGAATATTTTCTATTTTAATTACTTCATTATTGACCCCTTTTTCAAAACATCTTCTAAAAGATACAATAGATGAAATAAGAAGGGATTTTGTAATAATTAAATCATCATCAGTAGCACATTCTATTGCTCCTATTTTATTAAAAGCCTCAATTTTCTCAAAATATATTTTAATCATATGAATTGCATCTTCTACAGCATAAATATTATAGTACTTTTTTTGTAAATTAGTAATTTCAACATTAACCATTAATTTTATCTTCCTTAATAAAATTGACTAGATTTATAACCTGTCAAAAAATTCAATTTAAATTTAGACAGTCCGTTTAAACGGTTTCAAATTAAATCAGAGAGGGTTTTATTATGTCAACTTTTTTAATTCCTGTTCTAAAAAATAATTCATATTTTGAAATTTCAGTTCCTTTTGACGGAGTTGTTTTTAATTTAGAATTTTATTGGAATATTCGCGCGCAAAGATTTTTTTTAAGCGTATTTGATTCTGAGAATAAAATAATTATTTCAGGAATTCCGATTGTTCTTAATTATCCTCTTTTTTATCAATATAAAAACTTAAAATTACCCAAAGGCTTACTTTATGCAGCAGACACTACAGGCAAAAATATTCCTCCAAAATTAGAGGATTTTGGTAGTCGCGTTCAATTATTTTATGACGGAGAATTTTAAAATGAATCCTTTAAGCATTATGCCACAACAAATAAATAGAAAAGCAATTGTAACGGTTTCTTCAATTATGGGTGGCGCAGGAATTGTATTTGATAGCTTGCGAATTACATTTGATGTGCAAAAAACAAACGAAAAAAAAGTACAAAATAAGGCTAAGATAAGTATTTATAATTTAAGCGACGAATCTTTTAATTGGTTTACAAAAAAAAATATGGCTATTTCATTGATGGTAGGATGGGGTGAAAACGCAGATAATTTATTATTTTATGGCGAGATAGTTCGAGCTTTAAAAGAAAAAAAAGATGCGGATTGGATTGTTAATATTGAGTCTGGCGATGCAACAAAAGCATATAAAAACGCTTCAGTAAGTAAGTCTTATCCTGAACAAACTCCGCACAATGCAGTTTTTACAGATGCAACAAAAGAGCTATTTAAAGGTAATATAATTAAAGGTGTTAAAGGAGTATTTGCAACTTCAAATACTTTTAAAAAGGGATTTACGGCTCATGGAAGCGCTACAAAAGTTATTGATGATATTTTAACTATTAATAATTACGAATGGCAAATACACAACGGAATATTAGAAATCCAGAAAAAAGGCGTAACAAATAATATTGTTAAATTAAGCTCTGCCAGTGGTCTTATTGGCTCTCCTGAGGTTACATCAACAGGAATAAAAGCAACTTGCTTACTACAACCAGAAATTGCGCCAATGCAAAAATTATACCTCGATAGTATTTATTTAAAAGGTTTATTTACTCCTACAAAGGTAACACATACTGGAGATACACATGAAGGGCGTTGGGAAACAACTTTCGAAACTGATGAAAGAACGGTTTTATGACTACTCCTTCATTTTCTCAAATTATTTTAGATGCGATAGAAAAAAGAATTGATGGCATTCATACAGCAATGCCGGGTATAATTAAATCATATAATCCAGATTTACAAAAAGCAGATATTCAGCCTTGCTTTATGAAAAAAGTTGAAGATGAATTATTACCCGTTCCAATTCCTATGCCTCTCCCTGTAATTCAAGCAGTACCGGTTATTTTTCCTCGTACTAAATTATCATTTATTCATATGCCCGTTGATGTTGGTGATTATGTATTACTTTTATTCAATGAAAAATCTATTGATTCTTTTTCTCAAATTGGAGGATTAGTTGACCCTGATGATATGCGAAAACATGATTTAACCGATGCCGTAGCTCTGCCTGGCTTTTATCCTTTTTTAATGCCAATAGTTGGAATAGATAAAAAAGCTTTGCAAATAACAAATACTTTATCACAAATTAAATTATCTCCTGATGGAAAAATCTATTTTTCAGCAAGAGGCTCTGTTGCAACTGAAACTCTTGCTCCAGAAGAGCCATTAGTTCTAGGTAAAATTCTAATAGAATTTTCTAACAAAATAATTGAATCATTGAATAACATTACAGAGGCTTTACAAAAAAATATTGGAGTTGGAAATTTTGGCGCGCCTGTTCCTGCGTCACCTTCTTTAATTGCAGAATTAAAAAAAATACAAGAAGAATTAAAAAAAGATAAGATAACTTATCTTGATAATCCAGCGACAAACATTACATCAAATAATTTTTATGGGGAAAAATAATGGCTTATACATCAGCAGCAGGAAAAGCAATTTATTTAAAAAATTTAATGAATTCTTTAAATATGACAGACTCGGATTCAAATCAAGAAAATTTAGATAAACAAGCCGAAGCGTTTGCGAAATCAATAGAAGAAATTTTGCCTTTAATTTTAGTTACGGTTCCAAGCTTAGGGCTTGTGTCTCCTCCAGGAATTGCGGGCGGTCCTGTTATTGGCTCAGCCGTAGGCAAATTATCATGATTGATTTAAAATTAGATCAAAATGGAGATTTACAATTTAATCATAAAGGCGATTTAGTTCTCACCGAAAAACCTATAGATTATATAACTCAAAAAATCCAAATAACTTTAAAAACAATTTATGGCGAATGGTTTTTAGATCCAAGTATTGGTGTCGGATGGGTGAATATGCTTGGAAATAAAGATTTTGATGAGCATATGTTGTCTATATATTTAAAAAAAGAAATTGAAAAAATAAAAGGCGTTAAGTCAATTCCAATTTGTGAGCCAATTATTAATCGTGAAAAAAGAATAGCAAAAATAAATTTACATATCATTACAGATTACGGCAAATTAACATTAAATAAACTAGAATCAGGTGATATTTTATGAATAAATATGGAGTTACAAAAGAGGGGTTTGTTTCAAAAGATTTTATTACCTGCCAAACTGAAATAATAGAAAATTTTAAAAATAGAATTAATCAAAATATTGATTTTTCTCCTACATCTGTATTTGGTAATATTGTTGCCGTTACAGCAGAAAGGCAATCACAATTATGGGATGGTTTGCAGGAGACTTATTGTTCATTTTTTCCTAATTTAGCTACAGGAGTATCTTTACAAAATTCTATTAGTATTAACGGAATTAAAATGCTTGAAGCTACTTCTTCAAAAGTTATTCTTACTTTTAAAGGAAAACAAGGCACAAAAATTCCTGCACAAACTGGCGTAGGAATTCCTGAAACGTCTTATCAATTTAATACAAAAGTTGATGCAATTATTAAAAGTGATGGTTTTATTGATGTAGAAGCGGAATGCACAACCCTTGGAGAAGTTAAAGGATTTGCTAACTCAATTACAAAAATATTAAATCCTATTTTTGGATTAGAATCTTGTACAAATAAAAATGATGCTACTGTTGGACAAAATGAAGAAAACGAAAGCGATCTACGAATTAGACGTTTGCAACTTTTACAACGTGCTGGTTCTGCAACGGATAAAGGAATAATTGGAGCAATAAAAAAAATCTCAGGTGTTAATGCAGTAATTCTTTTAGATTCCGAGACATCCGATAAAGTACCAAATGGACACATTCAACTTTTTGTAGAAGGTGGAGAACCAAAAGAAATTATAAATGCAATCGCAAATAGTCGTGGCGCTGGAATAAAACTTTACGCAAAAAAAGATACTGATATTTTTCTGCCAGTTATTGATTCACAAGGTTTAAAAAGAATATTCTGCTTTTCAAGACCAAAAGAAAAATTAATATACTTAACTATATCTATTCAAACAACGTCTGAATTTCCAAATGATGGACAAGAACAAATTAAAAAAGCTCTTGTTGATTATGCAAATAAAAATTTAAGTATCGGTAAATCTGTTATTAACTCCTCGCTTTATGTTCCGGTTAATAGCGTTGCTGGAATTATAGGAATTAAAATATTTCAAAGCACAAATCCTAATCCCTCCTTAAGCGCAAACATACAAACTGAACCCATTGAATACGCAAAATTTGATTCCTCACGAATCTTATTTAAAGAATGGGAATAATCATGGAAAAAATTGTTGACCATGTTGAACAAGCTTTAAAAAGATTATTAAAACAGTTTCAAAATAAACCCAAATTAAAAGCATTAATTGAATCATTGATAGAAGGTTTCCAAGATATTGAAGATGCAATGTGGGAGCTTTATAATTTAAATTATAGAGATTCAAAAGGAATTAACTTAGATAATTTTGGAGAAATAATTGGAGTTAAGAGGCAAGGATTAAATGATGAGCAATATGTTCAACTTTTAACCGCAACCATTTGCGAAAATATTTCAGAAGGATTGATTGAAGATCTAATTCAAATTTTTAGACTTCTAGCAAATCCAAAAAAAGTTTTTTTATTTGAGCCTTCAGCTTATCAAATCTCAATAGTCGCATTAAATCCAAATCCAATTTCAAAACCTAGCCATATATTAAAAGCATTAAAAAGTTCAAAATTATCAGGAGTGCAACTTCAAGCTTTTTATATTTTAGACAGTCCGTTCCTTTTTGGTGAAAGTAAAATCATAAGGCCGTCTGGATTTGGAATGGAAGAAACTCCGAATTTAGGAGGAAGATTTGCTTTTGAATTGGAGTAAATAAATGACAATAGAAAGACCTGAAGAGTTTCCTGAATGGGGAACTAATAATGACTCGCTAATTAAAGCCCCAAGCATAGATAAAAGAAAACAAGGCTATGCAATTGATGCAAGTACAGGCTTACCCGATATCCCATCCCTCAAAGGCGAAAATTGGTTTCGTAATTTAGTATATAAATGGATTAAATATTTTGATGATAAATTATCAAACTCAATTTCATCTATTAATCACATTTCTATTACTGAAAATGAAAAAGAAATTCAGCCTAATATTTGGACAAATTTAAAATCATTTACTTTACCTAAGGGTAAATGGCTTTTTTTAATATCTTTTAGGCATACTAATTTTAGAGTTAATCAGCAAAATAGAAGTTTTTCTCCTGTTGTAATCAGTGGTATTTCAGATGTTAACGGTGATTTAAGCACGATTCCAGTAATTAATGGAAATACCAGAGATGGAGTAATTACTGAAGCCATCGAGAATGCTAAAAAAGTAAATGGAATAAATAATAATCTTTATTATTCAAATATCGCAAAAGAAGTAACAAAAATAGATGGAAGTTTTGTAGAAAATTTTTCATTTACATGCGTCATAAATGCAGAAATCGATAAAGAATATTTTGTAAAAAATATTTATTTAACATATCCAGACAGAGAGTTGTACAAAGTATTTTATCAAATTAACGCAATTAAAATAGGATAAGGTGATTTTATGGTTGATCTTAAGGAAGATTTTGTTGCAACAGGAAAAGAAATTGTTACTCGTCTATCAAGCGAAAGATCATCGCCTTATCTATTGATATTTTTATTAGTTTTAGTTTGTGTAGGATTTTCATCATTATTGACTTATTTGGTGTTTCAAAATTCAGGACAAAATAATAAATATTATTCAGATTCCTTAACAACTCAATTGCAGGTAGCAAATCAGCAAGTAAAGCAATTTAATGAAAATATATCCTTAACTAATACTGCTCTAGCCCAATTAAAAGAACAATTTACTGATTTTAAGAGTATGCAATCAGAACTTCAAAGTTCTGTTAAGGATCATGAAAAAAGATTAATAAAAATCGAAGTTAGAGAAAGGATAAGATGAATTTATCCAAAAATTTTAAACTCGAAGAATTTGAACATTCTGAAATTGCTATAGCAAAAGGAATAAAAAATAAAGCTCCTGAAGAAGTTATTAATAATTTAAAAAAATTATGTGAAAATGTTTTAGAACCATTGAGGCAGTATTTAAATAAACCAATTAAAATATTGTCTGGATATAGATGCGAGGAATTAAACAATGCGGTAAATGGAGTTGAAAAGTCTCAACACTTAAAAGGTTTTGCGGCAGATATAACAATAGAAAATATTTCTCATCCAGAATTATTTGAAATAATAAAAAATAATTTTAAATTCGATCAATTAATTCTTGAATACGTAAAACCAAATAATCCCTTTAGTGGATGGATTCATGTTAGCTGGAATGAGAATGGAAACAGAAATAAATGTTTGAAAATAGGATAAATTCTAAGGCAAACTATATTTTAATATTTATTATTTCAACATCAACATTTATTGCAGGAAGAAAATCTGTTTCTCAGACTCCTGCTGAAATTAAGATTGAAAAAATTATTGATATCCAAGCAGTAGAAAAAGCCATTTTAGATGAGCGTAAAAAAAATAATTCAAAGTTTCTTCAAAAAAAAGTTAAAGACACAACAAGGCTTCCTGACGGAACAGTTAAAACGCATGAAGAAATAGCAAATGTCCGTGTAAGCGAAGAAACAAGTCGAATTTTAAAAAAGACCGATTTAGATATCAGGGTTAGGGAAGTAGAAAAAATTGAGCTAAAAATGCCCTTAAAAAATTTCGCATTTGAGCTTGGAGGACAGGTAGAAAATCCAATCTCAAATTTTTCTTCACTTCCTAATTTTGATCCAGATTTTAAATTTGATGGAAAATTAAGCTACAGGATTAAAAATGATTTTTGGACGCATGCCGGGATTGGTTACAGTTTTTTGAATAGTAAAACATACGTTGAAGTTGGTTTTAAATTAAGAGCAGAATTTTAAGAAAGGAAAAATCAAATGGATTTGATTTTAAAAGAAAAAATATTAGGCAAATATGATGTTGAAGAAGTTTCAGGTGAAAAATATTGGGAAATTTATTACAAAGAATTCCAAGAAGAATATCCAGACGAACTAACTTTTATTAGGGAAGGACTTTTAACAAATGATCAAAAGGAAAAAAGAAAAGAACTTCTAAATAAAACTTCTTACATATCCCATCATTTAATTTTAAAAGATGGTGAAAAAATAATTGGGCTATTTCGAGGTGAGCAAAAAGATATTGATGTTTACTATTTGCGTCATGGAGTTATTAAAAAAGAATATCGAAAACAAGGAATTCTCTCCGAGTGCTTAAAAAAAGCAATAGAGTATTGTAAACAAGCTGGATTTGTGCAGCTAGTATGCTGTTTTGTTCTTTCAAATAATAATATTTTATCTCAAATGATTAAAAAAGAATTCTACCTAACCTCCACTGAGTGTCATGCTGAGTATGGACAAATTGGGTGGCTTACGCATTATCTAAATGAAGATTTAAAGAAAGCTTTTTATTTTCGTTGTGGAATGGTTGATTTTTCAAAAAATCTTTTTGATAATTCAGAAGGAAGTTCTTATAAATTTCTAATTAATTTTATGCGATTTAGTATTTGACATTTTTATTATAATTTGATTTAAATCTCAATAGTATTAAATAATTTTTGTTATTAAGGGATGTAAATTGAATTCTTTTCATGAACTGTATGAATTAGAGAAGCATTTAGAAAATGAATTAAATATAATTAAAAAAAGCGTTAGAAGTAATCAGTTCAAAATAATACAGTATTGTTTTGTAATACAGACTTTTATAACTGGATTTTTTTCATTTTTATCTTCTAATAATCCAATAATAGAAAATATTACTAAAAAGAATTTATATGAAATTATACACATATTTAACTACAGTGTATTAATAAATTTATTAGTAATAATATTTTCAGTAGGAGTAATAATTTTATCAAGAGCTAACTCTTTTGAAGATAGAAAGACTTTTATTAAAGAAAGTAAACATATATTACCAATAGAAATTGAAATTAGAGATATAAAAATAAAGTTTAAAGATGTAAAAAATGTTTATAATATTTTTGAAATTTTCTCACTTATTTTACTTATTTTTGCTATTTATTATCCAATTTTTAAATATTTATCAATTATAAATAAAGGAATTGAAGATACTAAATCAATAGTAATTACGAAAAGCGTTAATCAAACTGATTATATAAATTCTTTTATAGGATATTTATCTGTATTTTTAATATTATTTATACTTTTTGTTTTGTTCATTAGATTTAGTCATTTAATTAAAGAGTTCATTTGTAATTTATTTCAAAAAATTATAAGTTTTATTATGGTATTTAGAAGATATTCAGATAAAATATATCCAACAAATTTGGATATGGTTAATGTAATTCAAAAGATTAATGATAATTTTTCATTTGAAGATCTATCTTTTAATAAGAGTTATATAAAGGTATATTTAAACGACAAAGTTATTTTGCCAAAATTTTTTGGTGATAAGTTATTGAATGGATTTGAATATAGCGATTATAGTATTATTATTACTTTAAAATTTATTTTGTCTGGTAAAGTACTTTATTTTTATTTTGTTAAAGAAAATAAAATTATAGATAAATTCTATTTTACATTTAATGAAAAATATGTCGAAATTAGTGATGAATTTAAGGTGAATATAAAATCAGATGAAATTGAATTGGAATATTTTTGTGAAAATAATAGAAATGACAAGATAAGATTAAGTATTTATAAAAATAAAAAATTTAATATCAAACAATTTATTAATGTTTTTTTTATTGATCAGGGGATATCATTTTGTCAATCTAGACGTCTTGGATTTAAAAAATCTTTTTGCAATTTGAATATTAATAAAAGCAAAAAATTAGTATTATCAAGCAATATTTTACTTTATTCTAATATTTATATATTTTTATATATAACAAGTTATCAAATAAAAAATATTCCAAATGGTCCATTTAATATTCTTTTTTATGTTTTAACATTTTTAATTTTTACTATATATTTAAAAAATATATTTAGATTTTATAATAAATTATACTTAGCATATTTAATATCCTTTATTCTTTTAATTATTTGTTCTATAAAAATTGATTTTGACATTTTAATAATTTATTTTAACACTTTTATTTTTACGTTATTTATATTATTTACAAATAAATTATATATTTTTATATTAAATAATAATAATCTAAAAAATAGAAATTCTTGGATTTAGATCTACAAATATAAAACACTATTTCAATAAAGAAAATAATTCATTTTTATCTTTTTTAAATTCAGTAGAAATAGCTCTAATTGAACCAGATCCTTCAATTTTATTTTCTTTTGCTAAGTTTTCCAATGCATAATTCATTAACCATATAGCCCTATCAGCCTGAGACTTTTGACCACGTGGAAAATTAACTTTAGCACTGTTAAAAGATGTTTTAGCATTTTTAATAAAGTTTAAAACATCTGTATTTTCTTCCGAGTCAGGTAAACGCATTTGATAAAACTTTTTTTCGTCACTCATACTACGGACACCTTTACGCTTGAGTTTCCAATATCTATTGATACATGTTTGTAATTTGATTTTAATTTAGACAAACCAGAAACAACAGAGAATGTAGGATCTAAATCTCCAACGAGTTCAGTCATTAGAATAATTTTATAACCGTTACCTTTAGAAATTTCCTTAAGCACTGACATAAATACATTATCTTTCGCAGCTCCACCAGATACAACAATATTTTTTGCTCTGTCTTTGTAACGGGCGTTTTTATTTAAAAGTTCACCAATAACAGAGCGAATAAATTGTCTTGCTGCTATTTCTTTTTCTTTAAGACAATTTACACGTCTTCCATTCATTCCATTTTTTTCTGGCATGTTACCTAACTGCCATGAGTTTATAGCTTCACTAGATGATAAATCTTGTTGGTCAGAAAAAACTTGAATTGCCCCTGCTAAACCTTCTACGCGTGCATAAGAATCTGGTAAATTCTTTCCATCAACTCTTGATGCTTGTTGCCAGTCTCCATGTCCAATGTGCCAATATAAAAAAGTTTTTGCGTCAAGTGGTATGTTAAGCATTGAAGCTAGGAACTCATATGCAATTGTCGGTTCTTCTTGAATAATAATTTCACAATTTTTCCAACTTGAATCTGTTGATTTATCTTTGAAACGGATATTTGCTACTGTTTCTTTAAGCAAGGCTAATTTATTTCTTGCAAGAACATTATCGCCTACCTGATCACGAAATTGATCCATGAATTGAAAAGGTACACTCATAGCTAATGAAATTACGTGCGTTCCTTCTCCCAAAGCTCTTGCGAGTCCTGCTTTTAATAATGTTTGGTAATGGTCAGACTCTAAAGTTCCTCCAAAAATTCTTGGACTGTGAGGATTCAAAGTTTGCGCTAACTCTCCAACTATAGTTTCAATTCCCTTATCATCAATCAAAATTGATTGTTTATTTAGCAATTCTTTTTCTTTTGGGGCGCTACAAATAAAACTTGGTAAAAATTCCATCAGATACATCCTTATATTTAAAAGCATAAATATTTTAGCTTTAAAGGGTGAATTTTGTTCATTGCATAATTAAAATACATATAAAACATAAAATACACTTCTTTATCACACAAATAAAATTTATTGCATAAATAACATTTGTTTATTTATGCAAACGGAATGTAACGGAAAATTCAAAGGATAGAAAGAGGGAGTAATATAATTTTTAGGTGAAAATATATTAAAGTAGATTAATAAAACTTAAGAGGGATTTGCTTGGCTATTTATTATTAATGTGTAATTCGTTTATAAATTCTCTAAATTTTAGTTTTATTTCAAGAATATCAAACTCACTGTCATATTCTCTTTTTTGAATAAACATTAAACGATTTATATCTATAATTGAACTGCTCATATCAGATAGTTTTTTTAAACTAGACGCAGTTATTATATTTTTATTAATAAATAAAAAAATCATCCAGTCATATATATTTATATATTCATTTTCGACAAAATTAATTTCTAATTTATAATTTTTATAAATCTCATTTAGAGTAAAATTTCTAAATAAATAAAATTCTGCTGGAAAGTCAAAGAAATCACATTTGCTATGGAAAATAATAGTAAGATCATATAATGGTCTAAACGTTGTATAATTATCAAAATTTACTTTTATTATGTTATTAATTAACGATGTCGTGTCCTACCAATAAGTGCATTTTACAAACAAAATGAATGCTAGTAAATTTTTTATAGAGAGTGGTTTTTGATTTTATTGATGGTATCGAGATAATTCCAAGGCAACCAATCTTTTGGGTTTTGTTTCCAAAAGTTTTTAT
>RRZU011663516.1_pt1 | contig 20826 bp, 17 predicted proteins | sample 2165561 | NCBI WGS metagenome assembly RRZU01 (sample SAMN10456909, study PRJNA506462) | wastewater metagenome | isolation source: wastewater sludge | place: USA: Moscow, Idaho | reverse complement strand
GATGAACTTATTGCAATGCAAAAAGAAAATCCGCACTTATATTATGATGTTTTACCTTATGCTCAAGTGTTCGGTATGAGTGATCTTTGGTTGAGACAGTTTAGAGAAATTGAAATTCCTCAATCTCCGTACTATACTACATATCGTACAAGTACCTTTAATAACTACCTATTAATGAGAAGTCTTACTTCTAGTATGAATTCAATTCATAGCGAAATAATTCCAAAAGTAAGTTCAAGTTCTGGAGGGGGAAGTTTCTCTTCTGGCGGTGGATTTAGTGGTGGTGGCTTCTCTGGTGGCGGCGGATTTGGCGGCGGTGGTGGAGGTAGTCGATAATCAAAAAAACCTAGCTTCGGCTAGTTTTTTTAATGACAACTTATAGTTGTTTGTCTTAGATAATATTTAGTCATAAGATGTTACTTGCTAATTATTGAGTATTTTCACATGATACCATTAATTAAATAGAGGAGAATTTTAATGAAGGTTACAAAGTATTTTAGTGTGTTTGTTCTAGTACTTTTGTCAGCACTTCTAACAACGTTCAGTTTGGCGTATTGGGCTGGAGAAATTAGAGGAGCAGAGGCATTGGTAGACGGAGAAGCAAATGCGATTGTTATCGGAGAGGCTAGCTCAGTTAAGACAAGCATCAATGTGAATAGTTTAAGCAACATGGAAGGTATTAAGTTAGTACCAAAAGGCAGAGTAGTTTCAGAGAACGAAAAGGATTCAGTTGAATTTAAATTCCACGTAGTATGGGAAGATAAAGCTCGAGCGACTGATGGAGAAGATGTTTTTGGAACACTTAATTTGGAAAGTAGACTTTTAGGTCTTGATCCAGAACTCACAGATTTATTTCATTTATCAATTATGGGGGACCAGGATGAGATAAAACTGAATGATCCAAAAGGTACAGATGTTACAGTAATGGTGGATTTTGTTAAGGAGCCATCTACTAAAGCACTTTATGAAAAGATTATTAATGAAGTGTTAAAGCTTGAACTAAAATTAGTTGTAGAAACAGTTAGTTAGTCTACATTATTAAGAAGATGAAGAAGTTATTAATTTTTCTTATTCTTAGTACACTATTGGTATTTACAACTCAGGTTACACTTGCGTACTGGAAATCAGAACCTGACGCTGAAAGCCTGACACACGTTGAATTAAGTGTCGGACAATGGCGCTTTGTTGATCAAAATAGTCGTGAAACGTATATAGATTTTTTTGAAGATATTGTCGTTGATCGTTCTGATTATACACATAAAGTTTTAATCAAAGGGAAAGAGTATACTGAGTATGATGTGATAGTCGTTTACTATTCAGTAACAAATCAGTTTTATAAGTTTGATCTTACAAAGTATCCTTCCGCCTGTGGGGCTTACCATGTTAGTACGGGATGTAGACCACCGGACTATGCGGATAAAGACAATAATCCATATCGAACGTTAAGCACCGATTTTTATGAATATCTTCCTTATGATATAGGTGCAGTTGTATGGTACAAAGAGAACTACTATGTGAAAACTGGTGGAAACTATACGCTCCCTGACCAACTGTATGGTGCTTGGACGATTATTAATGAGTATTATGATAATCAAAAAGAGTATGGATTAAATGCAAGAGTGATTTATGAGGGACAAGTATATGTATCAAACCGCAATAGAAATGTTGGAAGAATAAACGCACTTGATGGATCGTGGAACGTAGTGACTTCTCAATATCAATCATTTAACGTTTATAATAAACATGATGTTGTAGAGTATGATGGTAAATACTACTATAGTACTCAAAATAATGTTAGAAATATCAGTCCGGATAATCAAGGTGTATGGAGAAAAGCAGGATAAGATATGAAATCAAAAAAGTATGTTTACTTTGAAATAGTGCTTTATGTATTTATTTTAGTAGGAATAAGTATCATAGCACTACGTATATTTCGTCCAAACACGTATCATGACATAAGTAAAAATAAAATCTATGTTGTGATTACAGATAGTATGAGTCCAACAATACAACCTTACTCAATGATCCTTGTCGATCGTTATGATGATAATTATCAAGATGGTGATATTATTACTTTTGAAGTAGCGTTAAAAGGAAGTCATGATAAAAAGCTTGTAACTCATCGTGTCGATTCATGTATTGATGAAAAAATCTATACAAGATCAGACAAACATCATAAACGAGACGCATGGGTATTGAGTAGCGATGATATCATTGGAAAGGTTAAGTTGACTATACCATATCTTGGATATTTAATTATGGGAGTACAAAAAGTAGCGTTTCCCTTATTGATCATTGCCCAACTTTTAATTGTATTGCTGCTAGCGCAAACAATGATGCGTTGGAAAAAACTATAGACTTAGGAATTGTTCCTGAGTCTTTTTTTATTTTCTTTTGTTCAATAATGATGATATAATATAAATAATGAACAGATAGATTTAATTATGTGGGAGGGCAATTATGAAAGATATTTTTGAATTAGTATATTTAGTCTATGAAGGACGCTTAGAAACACAGAGAGAATTTGCGGATGAGATGTTTATTTCACTTGGTAAAGTCAATTCATTATTACAAAAAGCGATGGAAATGAATTACATTACAGATGTTTCAGGATACAGCGTTACTAAAGAAGGTATGGCATTATTAGAAACACATAAGGTTGATAACGCAATTATTATGGCTGCGGGCTTTGGTTCACGATTTGTACCGATGACTTATGAAACTCCGAAAGGGCTTTTGGAAGTAAAAGGAGAAGTTCTCATTGAGAGACAAATTAGACAGTTACACGCAGTTGGGATTACAGACATTACAATCATTATTGGATACTTAAAAGAGAAATTTGAGTATCTCAGTGATAAGTATAATGTGAAACTTGTTGTGAATCCTGAGTTTAGTACTAAGAACAATATTTCTTCAATTCACTACGCCAAACATCATTTTAAAAATTCGTATCTTTTAACGTCTGATATATACATGGAGAAAAACTTGTATCGAAAGTATGAGATGGTTTCATACTATACTGTAGAGTACCATGAAGCATACACAGAAGAATGGAAAGCGGAATTAAACAGATCAAATTTAATCGTAGATCTTGATCCAAAAGGTGGCGAACAATGCTGGGCGATTAATGGTCCGACATTTTTAAAAAATGATGAAAGTAAATTGTTAAATGATGAAATTGATAAAATCTATGACCATCAATACGCAGCTCAATGGTATTGGGAAGATGTATGGATGAGAAACCTGAGTGAACTTGAAATATACGCAAAGAAACAAAAAGAAGGTGCGGTCATTGAATTTGAATCTCTTGATGATCTTCGTAAATTTGATAACTCGTATTTGACACGGTCACGTTCGATCATTCTTGAAATTATTCAAGAAGTCTTCACATGTGATTTAAAAGATATTAAAAATATTGAAACTTTAAAAGATGGAATGACAAATGAATCATTTTTATTTGAAGTGTTTAATGAAAAATATGTTTTTAGAAATCCCGGCGTTGGGACTGAAGATTTAATTAAGCGTCATGAAGAATATAACGTTTACCAACTCATTAAAGATTTAAACATCAGTGATGATGTCATCTATATGGATCCAACACGTGGATATAAGATTACGAAGTATATAAAAAATGCAAAGAGTTTTGAACTTGGAAATGAACAACAATTAGACGATGCTTTAGTAATAATTCGTCGTTTACATAACAGTGGCTTAGTCGCAGATCATGATTTTGATCATGAAGAACGTATTGCGTTTTACTATAAACTCTGTATCGATCACAATGCTATTTTATTTACAGATATTGATGAGGTTCATGAAAACATCAATCAAATCATCAGTTACTTAAAGAGTTTGTCTCGTCCGAAAGTATTGTGCCACGTCGATTTTGTTGCTGAAAACTTATTATTACATGATGGCGCAATGACTTTACTAGATTGGGAGTATTCAGGCATGGCTGATCCATTAGTGGATCTTTCGATGTATGTCTTGTATGGCGGTCTAAACGATGAAGAAATCTTTGACCTCTTAGAGCGTTACTTAGAGAGAAAAGCAACAGCGGAAGAGCTTAATGTTCTTTACGCCTATATCGCACTAGGTGGCTTCTTATGGGCCCTTTGGACGCAGTATAAACAAGCGCGTGGTGAAGATTTTGGTACTTATGGAATGGAACAGTATCAATTTGCGAGAACATATTCAAGAAAGGTAAACTATGAGTAAACGAGGAAAAGCATCAGGTCTCTTTTCAGGATTGTTTTGGGGCTTCGATACGGTAATCTTAGGCTTGGTCCTTATGAGTCCTTCGTTATTAAACTTGGGTGATAAATCCTCACTTATGGCCACATTCTTTCATGATAGTGTGTCATTCATCAGTTTATTTATTCTCTTATTGTTCAAAAAAGAAGTGAAGACATTTATTAAAGTACTGTTCTCAAAGTCAGGGTTATCTATTATCTTTGCGGCACTCTTAGGTGGACCTATAGGGATGAGCATGTATATTCTCTCGATCAATTATCTTGGGGCTTCATTAAGTTCAAGTATTTCCGCAATCTATCCTGCCTTAGGGATGATTCTTGCCTTTGTGTTTTTAAAGGAAAAAATCAAAGCGCATAATGTTATTGGAGTTTTAATTTCAATTGTTGCGATTATCTTAATGGGACTGGGTTCAAAAGATAGTAGTAACAACCTCATCCTTGGAATCATACTCGTTTTAATTTGTGCGATCAGTTGGGGAAGTGAAGCAGTCATTATTAAGGCAGCACTTAAAGAGGATGTTCCCTCAGAAGTAGCCTTGTCGATTCGACAAATGGTTACGATGCTCAGTTATGGATTGATTGTGATGCCAATCATTGGCTATCATAATGCTCTAATTATTGTAGAAGATTCAAAGATTCTACTCTTAGTCATTTTTGCGGGATTGTTAGGAACAATATCATATCTCCTATATTATCACGCGATCGATGTTTTAGGAGCAACTCAAGCAATGGCTCTTAACATTACGTATCCTGCCTGGGCTTTTGTCTTCCAATATGTCATTGACAAGGCCTTTGATCCCTATCTCTTTATACTCTCTCTTGTGATCATAGTGGGTGCGATACTGAGTAATGATAATCCAAAAGATTTTCTATACATGTTTAAGAAGGAATAAACGCCTTCTTTTTCTATACTTAAGTAGGAGGTTCTATGAAATATTTAATAATTATAGGATTGTGTTTTTTAATCTATTTTCTAAAACCAATAAAACTTGATGATGTGGAAATTCTTAAACCAAGTATGATAAGCATTGAAGTAAAAGGACACTTAGAAAATCCTGGGAACTTTACTTTAAAAAACTATTCGAGTTTTAATGATCTCCTGAAAGAACTCGAACTCTATGATGACAGTGACTATGAACATATCAGTTTAAACAAACAATTGTACAATCATGATGTTATCGTTATAAAAGAAAAGACTGAAGCGAGAAAGGTTTCAATCAATAGTGGAACGAAAGAAGAGTTGATGACGTTAAAAGGCGTTGGGGAAGTGATGGCTCAACGAATTATTGATTTTAGAGAACAAGAGGCAAGTTTTAAAAGTATTGAAGAGTTGATGGAAGTAAAAGGAATTGGAGAAAAGGTATTTCAAAATATAAAAGATTTTATTACCCTTTAAGACACAGGCTGCATTGGCTTACTCTTGGACTGATCCTCTCGTTAGTCACACTCTATACAAATAAATTACTCTTCATATTAATTCTTATAAGCTATACACTGTTTTTATTTAAGCGTTACAAGCAACTTGGGCTCGTATTTACGGTCCTTATCTTATTCATCGCTTTAAGAGCAACTCTTCAGTTTCCTAAAGATATTAAAGAAAACGAAGGTATGATTGAATACATCAGTACAAATTATTACACGGTTAAAACGAAGCGAGAACGATTTATCTTATATTCGAAACAAGTATTAAATTACGAGGATACAATAAGTTTTAAACATAATTTTCAAAAGATTGAGACACCAAAAAGTAAAAGTAGCTTTAATTTTGAAAAAAGTATGAAACGAAAGAATATCACGTATAGTCTTAAGGACGATAATGTCATCGTTATAAAAGAAGGAAGAAGTTTGAGAAATCAATTCATCAAACGCATTAACAAACATCCTGATAAAGACTACTTAAAGAAAGTCTTTTTCAATATTAATTATGATGATTTAGATACTGATTTAAGTTCAATTATTTTATCATCGGGTATTATCATACGAAGTCTAATCATAAGTTTCATGAGTTTCTTATCCCTGTATTTTTATAAGGATAAGTTATACAAAGTTGAATTACTACTTTATTTCTTCCTGATGTTCTTCTTTAAACTGTATCCGTTTTATCTTTATATCATCATAAAAAAACTCTTACTTAAAACTAAACTTGAAGCTCTAGACCGACTGTCATGTGCAACATTCATCATCTTAGGTTTATTTCCAAATTATGTATTTAGTCTTAGTTTTATCGTCAGTTTATCCTTCTCGTTTTTTTCATACGTACAAGTCAATAAAAACTATCACATTTTATCGATGCTCGTTTTAATACCAGTTCAACTGTTTTACTTTTACGAGTTTAAGGTGATGAATTTACTCCTTTTTTTTTTTTTTTTTTTCATAAACGTTATATCTTATGTTTTAGCAGTTTTAGACAGCGTCTTCTTTTCAAGTTTAAGTCAAACCTTTATAAACAAGTTTATGTTTTCATCAACAAAATTTACAGTTACCGGTAAGCCTCACATCCTAATTCTATTCTTGTGGATTATCATAAGCCTTAAACTTTTACAAAAAATAGAGTTTAGATACATCTTTTGTCTCACTCTATTACTGTACATAAACCAAAACCAATTGTTGTTTAATCCTTCCTTGATTTATACTCAGTTGTATATTGGACAAGGGGATAGTGCGATTATAAAATATCCTTTCAAAAATGAAGTGTTTATTCTCGATACGGGATCACAGAAGCAATGGCGTAAGTTACAATCTCATTTGAATTACTATGGAATCAAAACGATACACACACTTTTAATAACACATCCTGATGAGGATCATAACGGAAATCAAGAGAATCTTTATGAACATTATGTCGTAAAAAATCTGATTGAAGAAAAAGGAGATTATAAATTTTATAACCTCAGTATTAATGTTCAAAATTATGAGGATGATAATGACAATGATGAAAGTTTAATTTCGCGATTTACAATCAATGGCTATACATACCTCAGTTTAGGTGATGCATCCAAGCATATTGAGGAGCAGTATTTAAAAGATAATGAAGGACTTCAATATCATATTTTGAAAATTGGACATCATGGAAGTGATACAAGCAGCAGTGATGCTATTCTTTCACATCCCAATCTGATGCTTGTCTTAAACAGCAGTGGTTTAAATAACATGTACAAGCATCCACATCATAAAGTCTTGAGTCGAATTACCCGATACATGCTTCCATTTCTTGATACGCAAGATGTGGGCGATGTTGAAATTAAACATACTTTCCATATGAACCATATATCAATAAACAAGTGATTTTGCTATAATAACGATGGTGGTACTATGAATTATGCTTTATTAGCAGAAAATGAATATTTATTAAAAAAGAAGTTAAAATCAATTGTTAATAAGATTGAAAAAGAAAACTCGAGTGAAGTCATTGAGATTAATGGGAATGATAAAGAGTTCAACATTTCAAGTTTATTAAATGAATTAAATACATATCCGTTTCTTTGGGAACATCGTATTGTTATTGTAAATAATCCGGTGTTTTTAAGTGCGAAAGGATCTCTTGAAGATTATGATAGCGATGCACTTGAAGCTTATCTAAAGTCTCCTGCAGATTTTTCGACCTTGATTCTCGTTGTAGATCAATACAAAGTTGATAATCGAAAGAAGATAACGAAACTTATTAAGAAACATACTGAAGTATATGAGCCCGATGATATGGATGATCGAACAATATCAAATATTATTGAGAAAGATTTAAAGGCTGCGAATGTAGAACTTGCGTATCAAGCTAAAATAGAGTTGGAAAAGCGGATGATTCCAAACTTCAACAATTGGCCTCAAGAATTAGAGAAAATAAAGCTCTACAATAAATTCTATTTAGAAAAAGAAGATGTAGAACTTTTAATCACAAGCAGCGATGCTGACAACATCTTTGAACTTGTAAATGGTGTCTTGGATAAAAACTTATATCAAAGTTTAACAATCTATCGTGAACTTCCAAATGCAGAGCGAGAGCCGATTGCCTTAATCATGCTCTTAGCAAGTCAATTTAGACTCATTCACCAAGTTCAAACACTGGCATATCATGGCATGGATAACCCAAGTATTGCATCACAACTAAAAGTACATCCATACCGAGTTAAGATTGCTCGAGGACTCTCTAACAGATTTCAATCAATAGAAGTACTCAAGATCTTAAACAAATTAGCTGAATTAGAACAAAACATAAAATATGGACTCATTAATCCTGATATAGGATTTGAGCTCTTCCTAATCGAGGTAAGTCAATCATGAAATCAATTAAAGAAATATACAAAATAGGACCTGGACCAAGCAGTAGTCATACACTTGCGGTTCAAAGAGCATGTCTTTTATACTTGGAACACTATCCACAATCAGTCTCATTTAAGGTCGATCTTTTTGATTCCCTTGCTTTAACAGCAGAAGGACATCATACGATGGACATTATCAAACGCTGTTATCCAGATAAAAATGTTGAAATTACAAAGAATGGAAAATGGAGACATGATTATGCAACAGCACTTGATATTACTGGATATGATGAAAATAATTATCAACTTGAAACATGGGAAGTTGCATCAATTGGTGGGGGTAGTATTCGTATTATCGGAAATGATTTCGGTTTTGAACATGAAATTTACCCGCATAATACCTTTGATGATATTAAGGTTTATTTGAATGTACATAATATGAGTCTTTACGACTATGTCACTCACTTTGAAGATGATATTGAAACATACTTAGACAAGATTATTGATCAAATGCTAGAAACTGTGAAAACCGGATTAAAAAGAGAAGGATTACTTCCAGGGCGATTAAAAGTAAGACGTGTTGCAAAAGATTTACTTATTAAATCTGAAAAAACGAAAGATGAAACTGAGAAACAACAAATTGCGCTTATGGCTTATGCTTATGCAGCAAGTGAAGAAAATGCATCAGGTGGGATGTGCGTTACTGCACCCACACTTGGAGCCTCTGGAGTACTTGCAAGTCTTGTCTACTACTATTACTATCAAGAGGATGTTAGTAAACAAAGACTTATCGAAGCACTCTGTGTTGGTGGAGTCTTTGCGAATATTATTAAAGAGAACGCAACACTTGCGGGATCAGAAGGTGGATGCCAAGCTGAAGTTGGAAGTGCAGTCGCAATGGGAAGTGCTTTTATAGCTTATCTCAATAATGCAACAACGGACACTATAGAATATGCAGCGGAAATCGGGATCGAACACCATTTAGGATTAACATGTGATCCTGTAGGTGGCTATGTGATCATCCCTTGTATTGAAAGAAATGGACTCGGTGTCCTGAGATGTTTTGATTCTGCACTTTTAGCAAGACGATTAAGTGATGTCAGAAAAAATAAAGTAACATTCGATAGTGTTGTTAGAACAATGAACTATACAGGTAAGATGATTATCCCTGAGTTAAGAGAAACATCTCTTGGTGGACTTGCCACAGAAGTCGTCTTTGATAGTGAAGAAGACGATAAAGATAAGCATTAAATATTATCAAGAGAAACACAATATGTTATAATAAAGTGTGAAATCGAAAACATATCAACGCGATTTGAACTTTGCGTTTAAAAACATTTATAAAAGTTAAAGGTGATACTATGAAATATAAAAGATATCGAAAAAATTCAATCTATTTACTCATCATTGCAATTTTCTTAACAGTAGGTGCAAATGCGTTTGCAGAAGAAGAGAATATTGATGGTCCTATAGAAGAGGAAACTATAGAGATTGATGATCGTATGGAAATCTATCCAAATATTGTCGGGACCGAATTTGAGCAAGTTCAAATTGAAAAAGAACCGCAAACTTTTGGTGAAAACATGGGTGGACCTACGGTTGAAATTTTAAGTGCCCCAGCAGGTGGACCATATGTGGGACATTTATCTGGAAAGGGTAGCGGAACAACGGTTAACGTATTCTCAACATACAACAGTGGAACAGCGATTACTTACATCACGAACAATTCATCAAGTGGAGTGTTTCCGATTTTAGATGAGGCAGGAAGCCGTTATAAAATTGCTATTTCAGGTGCGATTGGGTGGATCGATAAATCAGTCGTTAATCTCGTTAAATTCAACCCTGATACAATTGCTCATGACTTTTATCAAAAACAAGGGAATGAACTTATTCATTACATTACGTCAAATGCAACAAGTTTATGGTACTCTAAAGTAACTCAAGGCGAAGCACCAAACTATCTTGGTTCAGGACAATATATGTCTTGGGATGGACATTATTTCTATCCTGCTTCATACAATGGTTTTGCGAACCTAATCAATGATTATAATTCAGGACACAGAAATAATTCTATAAACAAGAATGAACCTTTTTATAATTATTTTCAATGGCTTCCAGCACGTACACAAACAACATTAGAAGCGAAAGACTTCGAAGCATATTTAAGAACAAATGGTTATACAACAATTCAAGCATCAAGAATGGTAGAAACTGGGAAACTGTTCCTTGATAATGGTAATTATTACGGAGGGAATTCAGCTCTTGCTTTTGCAACAGGAGTTCATGAAAGTGGTTGGGGTACACCAGCAGGATTTGCACCAAATAGAAATAACTTCTTTGGACATAATGCCTACGATTCAGCACCAGGAATGGCAAGTCGTTATCCAACACCAAACTACGGAATTGGAATACATTTCGGGTCATTTTGGAATTGGAACTATTTAAATCCAGTGTCATATACAAATAATGGTGGTGCTGTTGGTGATAAAGGCGCTGGAATGAATGTTAAGTATGCTTCAGATGCATATTGGGGTGAAAAAATTGCTGCCCATTATTATAATATGGATAAAAACGCAGGTGGAAAAGACTATAAACGTTATACTTTAGCGACGATCGATGCTGCAGGGGTTAATCTAAGAAAAACTCCATCTACTTCAGCTGGCGTTGTTTATAAAACAAAAAATACAAAAAACACAATTGCTATTATTGAAGAAACATCTGGTACAAATGTCGGTGGTAGTACTACATGGTATGGCTATACATCAGAACCTCATTTAGATGGGAATAAGAATGTTCTTGCTTACGATCCTAAAGGAAATCAAGGTGATTTAGGTTTCAATATTTCGAAATCTACTGTATATATTCATTCTTCATTTGTAACAAAAGTTTCAACAGGAAAAAATAGTAAAATTTTAAATCAATTAACAAATAAACCGGAGGCTACTCCTACTATTTCAAGTTCTTCAACAACTATTTACACTTTAGGTGAAGTTAACCTAAGAGTTGATCCGAGTACTAAGAGAAGTGTTATTCTTACAATTCCTGCAAATACAAAATTAACAGGAAACTTAACAAATAATGGTTGGGTTCAAGTTTTATATCACCAAGGTGGAGAAATATATCAATTAGGTTACGTTAGCCAAGACCATGTGTCTAAGAGTAAAGGTGGAAAACCAATTAGTGGCGGCGGAACAGTTAACCCTGATCCCGATCCAAAACCTGATCCATTGCCACAACCAGGTAATGTTTCGAGATATGTAGTACCGGATGTAGGATTACATTTGAGAGAAAAGCCTAATGGGACATCAAATTCACTTGGCCTCATAGCGAAAGATACTGAAGTGAAAACTGGAACTCCGTTAAACGGATGGGTTCACGCAACAGTAGGTGGCAAAAGTGGATACATGTCTGTCGATTTTTTAACGACAACTAAGCCATCTAAACCAGATCCAAAACCGGATCCTGATCCACTACCACAACCAGGAAATACAACGATGTATACAACAGATGCTGTAAACATGAGAAAGACACCTGGTAACGGTTCAGTCATAGTATTAGTACCTAAAGGTGTAGCAGTCAAGACAGGCACTGCCGTTAATGGATGGGTGCATGCAACTTATAACGGAAACAGTGGTTATATGTCAGCGGATTACTTAACAAAGACTAAACCTACTACGCCAACTTATAAGACTGGAGATGTCAATGGTGATGGTAAAGTCACGTCACTGGACTATATGATTATTAAAAATTATATAATGGGAAAACGTACATTGACTGCTTCGGAAAAAGAACGTGCAGACGTAAATAAAGATGGAAGAATTAACTCCCAAGATTACATGAGAGTTAAGAATATAATCATGGGAAGATGAGGCTTTTAAATGAAAAAAATAACTAAAATAATTGCAGCGATAGCAATAATGATGATTTTGATTCCTATTCAAGAAACGAGGGCAGCTACTTTTAGCATAAATGCCCCTTCAAGTGTTTCTCCAGGTCAAACATTTTTTGTTGGGATTGGCTTTCAAGGAGAAGGTACATTTTCCATTAGTGTTAGTAATGGTAGTGGAGGGGCATCAGGCTTTTGGTATCCTGACTCAACTGGTACAAATGTCACAGCAGGAAGTAGCGGTTCAGTAACTGTTACAGTTACTGCAAATGATGCAACTACTACATCAGAAGTTTATATTGGTGGTGAAAGTGCTTCTGTGACCATTCCAATTGTCGCAAATACTGGTGGAGGAAATACTGGCAGTGGTAACACAGGTGGCGGAAACACTAATACAGGTGGAAGTGAAGGAACATATAATCCAAATGTAAATCCAGAAACTGAAGAAGAGAAGGCGGCTCGTGAAGCTCGTGAGAAAGAAGCAGAGCTTGAGGAGAAACGTAAGAATTCTTTGATAGAGTCAATTGAGATTGTTTCTAATGAAGAGAAGCGTAAAGGTGAAACTTTAAAGTCTCTTAAATTAGAAGGTGAGAAGTATGACTACGCTTATACTTTACCTACATTTATGAGTAAGATTACATTAAATGTGAAGGCTTCTGATGATGTTCAGTTGGAATATGACAAAGAGCATGAAATTACAGGGGCTAAAGAAATAAAAATTAAGGCTGTGAGTGGTGAGATTACTCAAGACTTTGTATTGACACTTGACTCTTCGAATTCTGAAGAGAATAAGACTGAAGATGGTTTTATTTATTATGATGAGAAGTTGGATGAAGCATTTAAAGATTTAGGGTTTGAAAGTAAGACACTTGAAGCTGATGATAAGAAGCTATCTGTCTTTAATAGAAATAAATTGAATTTACAAATGATTGTTAATGATGATCATGAAGTATTGTTTTATAACTTAGATGAAAAAGGTGCTTTATTGGATAAGGGACAATTGCTTGTTTCTGATAAGGACGTCTTGTTTGTAGTTGAAGAGGCTGAAGCTGATTTACTTGATAAAAAGTTATATGGTAATGCTTATGATAAAGTGGATTTACCTAAGCCTGACTTCTTAGAAGCGTTAGATCCTACGTTAACAGTTAAGAAAATTGCATCAGGTTGGGTATTTGAGGATGGATCAATTGTTTCTGCATATAATGATAATTTGGATAAGGATTTGTATCATATTGTTTCTAAGACTCCGTTTAAAGCGGCTGTAGTTGCTTTTGATGGGAAGTCTGATTCGAATATCACCTTTGCTTTGATTGCGTCTCTTATTGCATTATTAGGCATTTCAGTAGCATTTGTTTTATATCATTTAAAAACCAAAAAGAAGATTCAACTTTTATTAGGTAGAAAAGAAATATAATATATTGTGGGGTTAAGTTAATACTTAATCCTTTTATTTAAGTCCGTAAATGTTGCATGTATTATATTATGCAAATTTATTGATTATATTTGTGGAATTGGCTATTATATTGAAGAGAGGGTGGTTTTATGCACGTATTTGATGAATCTAGAGAGATGTATTTAAAGACAATTTTTTTATTAGGTGAAGAAAGTGACTTTGTACGTTCGGTAGACGTTGCCAACGCCTTAGACTTGAGTAAACCATCAGTAAGTAGAGCTGTAAAGAATCTTGTAACTGAAGGTGCAATTAAAGTAGAAGATGATGGAAATATTGTCTTACTTGAAAAAGGTTATGAAGAAGCAAAATCAATTAATGAAAAACATGAAATTTTAACACAGGTGTTTATTAAGTATTTAAAGTTGGATACTGAATTAGCTGAAAGTGATGCTTGCAAGGTTGAACATGTCATAAGTGAAGAGACTTTTGAAGCATTAAAAAAATTAATTTAGATTTCACAGACTTAACACAATGAATGGTTATACTGTATACAGGATGAAGATCCTATTCATTTTTCCTTCTTGTGGTAATTAGACATTCGGTGCGTGTACTGAGTGTCTTTTTTCATAAACAAATTCATATAAATAAGTTATAATAATATACAAGGAGTGTTGTGCATGTTTAAGAAGATAACAATACTGAGTATGATCTCAATTTTATTAGTAGGATGTTTTGCCAAAGAATATTCTTTTGAGTTAAGTGATGAAGTTATATTTTTAGATCAAAGCGATGAAGTGTTTGATTTAAGTATGGTGGAACCGTACATTACACTAATGTATGGTGATAGCGAAGAACCACTTACAAATGCGGAATATGAGGGCGAAGTTGATTTGAGTAAAACAGGTGTTTACGATATTACATTGAGTGCATCTCATAAGAGTCGTAAAACTTCTGTTGAACTGCAAGTTACGGTAGTAGATACAATACCACCACAGTTTAAGAACTTTGAGAAAGAGTTACTCGTTCACATTGATGAAGATATAAAACTTGGTTCTCAATACTTCTTTATTAACTTGACGGATCAGTACAATGGATTATTAAATGATCGCATTACTGTAGAAGGCAGTTATGACTTAAAGACTGTATCAACATATCCAATCGAATTAAAAGGAACAGATCTAAGTGGTAATGAAGCGGTTGAGAAGATTAATGTTCGTGTAACTGATATTATTGATGAAAAAGCACAATACTTATATGATCGATCAATTATCGCAGCACACGGTAAATCGTTTGTCTTTAATAATAATGATAAAAATGATTATATTTTAAATATTGATAATGCCTTTGGGATATTTACTCCAAATTATAAAGAACATTTTTATTGGTTATCTGGTTTGACTGGAGATTATAATAAGAAGCAAAGTGGTGTACATCTCAGAATGGAAGATGAAAAGATGTATGCGAACTACAGTGAGGCTACTAAATCAAACAGCTATCGTCAAACGAAACTAGAGATTCAATATGAAGAAGAAAACTACAGACACTATCTTGCGACATCATACTATGATGTCGATGGAAAAGAAGAAAAGCGTCAAGCAAAATTTGTGATTCGTAAAATTGATGGTGTTTGGTTAGTTGAAGAATTCTATATGCCTTATTAGTACTTTCGAAAGAAAGTACTTTGTTATTTTATATACAAAGCAACTTATTTTTGTTATCATATATAAAGTAGGAGTTGAGATGATGCGAAAAGATACAAAACGAATGATGCATCTTACCTTGTTTTTATCCCTTAGTATTGTCTTACATTACTTTGACCCAGGGCTAGGAATGAACGGTGCAAAGCTTGGAATCGCAAACATTGTAGGAATTGTCGTATTGACATGGTATGGACCCAAAGCAATGATTACAAACAACCTACTCCGTGTTTTAATTGTTGGCTTGATGCGTGGAACCTTATTTAGTATTCCGTTTTACACATCTTTACTTGGAGTAACACTCAGTACTATTGCTGTAATTTTGATATATTCAATATCAAAATCATCAATACTGATGTTAAGCGTAATTAGTTCGATTTTTCATCCACTAGGACAGTCGATTGTAATTGCGAAAATATATGGAACAAATTATGTATACTTATTAATGCCGCCAATAATAGTCTTATCTATTATCGCAGGAGTGGCAACCGGTATCATTACAGAGAAAGTTTTAACAAGATTGGGGAGATAACGATGACAACATTATTCAAACTAAATACTTATAGGCATGCTTATTAACATTGTTAATACTTTTTTTAGTAACGACACAATTTAAGCAATTGTGTTTTTTTATTTTCTGGAGGACTTATGAAAAATAAAGTACAATTTTTAAAAGAAGTCGCACACAAACAAAAGCGAAATCTAATATTTTTAGTTTTTGCAACGATGATGTTTGTAGCGTTAAATTTACTTCAACCAATGATATTCGGTTTTATGATTGATAATGTTGTCAATTTAGAACCGATTAGTAATCCAAGTTTAGAAGCACTTTCAAACAAGCTCGGGGGCGTCTCTTATATTCGTGAAAATTTATGGATTGGCGCACTTATCATTATTGCACTTGGCGTACTTAGTGCACTATTTACATTTTCAAGAAGCAGATTAAATGGTGTTATTTCAGAAGATGTCGCCTTTAACATTAAGAACAAACTGTTCAATCATTTGATGCATGTACCATACAATTACTATGTCACATCAAAAACAGGAGATCTTATTCAAAGAGGGACATCGGATATCGATACGATACGACGTGTTTTTGCAGGTCAAATTAGCGAATTTTTATATGCAATGTTCATGGTAGGAATTGCGTTTTTTATTATGATAAACAAAAATGTTAAATTAGCACTAATTGCATCAATACTACTACCAGTAATCTTTATCTTTGCGATAGGATTCTTTAAGTATGTACAAAAAATATTTAGAAAATATGAAGATATTGAGTCTTCATTAACAAATAGTATAACCGAAAACTTGGCAGCAACAAGAGTCATTAAGGCTTTTAATAGAGAAGCTTACGAAACAGAACTCTTTGCTCAAAAAAATGAAGATTTAAGTAATGTAGGAAAAGAGATGATTGATGCTTTATCACTTTATTGGGGAATTTCAGATTTCATCTGTTTCACGAGCATCTTTATTGTTTTAATTTCGAGTGTTTTAATGGTAATCAATAACAACTTATCTATCGGAGATGCCTTTGTTTTTATTTCTTACACAGGAATGATGGTTTGGCCACTACGTCAAATGGGAAGAATTATTGCGGATATGAGTAAGGTTGGTGTTGCGTTAAATAGAATTATTGAAGTCTGTGATGTTGAACTTGAAAATCTTAATGATGGATTAACACCTACAATAGAAGGAAACCTTGTCTTAGAAAACGTTAAGTTCAATTACGATGATGATCCAGCACCAATTCTAAAAGGTGTAAACATAGATATTAAAGCAGGGGAAAGTATTGCCATCCTTGGACCAACAGGCGCAGGTAAGAGTTCATTGATTCACATTCTTATGGGACTTTATGATTATACAGAAGGAAGTATTAAAGTAGATGGTGTAGAACTTAGGGATATTTCTAAGAAACACTTAAGAAACAATATTTCTGTAGTTCTCCAAGAACCATTCTTGTTTTCAAAAACATTAAAAGAGAATATTACGATATCAAGACCTGAAGCAACAAAGCGAGATCTTGAATATGCTGCGAACATTGCTCACGTTGATGAGTTTATTGATAACTTTGATATGGGTTATGAAACAATGATAGGCGAAAGAGGAACAACATTATCCGGCGGACAAAAACAACGTGTTGCGATTGCGAGAACAGTTGTTAATGATTTCCCGATTATCATATTTGATGACTCACTGTCTGCAGTAGATACAGAAACTGATGCAAACATCAGAAAAAAATTACAAAATGTAAAAGATAAAACAACAACGATCATTATTACGCAAAGAATATCATCAAGTAAGGATGCAGATAAAATATTTGTGCTTGAAGATGGTGTGATTACTCAAGTTGGAAATCATGATCAATTAATAAATGAAGAGGGCTTGTACAAGCGTGTTAATGATGTACAAAGCAATCTAGAAATAGGAGAAATTTATGGAGAATAAGGGTCATTATTCTACAAAATTAGATAAGAGTTTATGGACAGATCTCATCAAACTCTTACTAAAGCAAAAGAAATACTTAATTAGAATTTTTGTATTCATTTTAATTACCGCAACCTTAGATGTTAGTTTCCCGCTCTTTAACAGTTATGCGATTGACTATCTTGCCTTAGGTAATGCGAGTAAGTCAGAGTTTATAAAATTTGGAGTCACACTCTTTGTTTTTGTGATTCTATTTGGTATCTCTGTGTATTTATATTTACACTACACAGGTATTGTGGAAAACAACTTTGCATATGACTTAAGACAAACTGCATTCAAAAAAGTACAAGAATTGTCATTCTCTTACTTTGATAAAAACTCAGAAGGATGGATCATCTCACGATTAACGAGCGATATTTTTAGAATTACAGAAATATTATCGTGGGGATTCATTGATATGATCTATGGTCTTGTGACCATTATTGCAATTACCATTGTAATGTTAGTCGTCAATTGGAAACTTGCGCTACTTGTTTTAATGGTCATGCCGATTCTAGTTTTTGTATCCGTATGGTTTCAAAAACGGATACTTATTCAACAGAGAAAGGTAAGAAAACATAACTCAGCTGTTACTGCGGCCTTTAGTGAGAACATTAATGGCGCAAAGACAATAAAGAGTTTGGCGTTAGAAGATAAAATCAATGATGATTTCTATGAAATATCAATGCGTATGAAGCGAAGTGCTGTAGGTGCAAACCTATTCTCATCACTCTTTATACCAATCGTAATCCTTTTAAGTGGAATCTCATCTGCAGTTTTAATTTGGTATGGAGGAAATCAAGTAGTAGCTTATGTTATGCCTTTTGGTGTCTTAATGATGTTTACGTCTTATGTGAACTCATTTTTTCAACCGCTTAGGGAATTAGCAAGACTGCTTTCAGAACTTCAAATGGCGCAAGCGTCCGCAGAACGTGTGATGCAACTGATTAATGCCGAAAATGAGGTTATTGATACTGAAGAAGTTATAAAACAATACGGAACTTTGTTAGAACCAAAGACTGAAAATTATCCTGATTTACATGGTGATATCGAATTTAAAAATGTTGGTTTCTATTATAATGAGAATGAAATAGTTCTAGATGACTTTAATTTAAAAGTAGAACAAGGAATGACCGTAGCCTTAGTTGGTGAGACAGGATCAGGTAAGAGTACAATTATTAATCTACTCTGCCGTTTCTATGAGCCGACATCAGGTGAAATCCTGATTGATGGTGTTGATTATAAAAAACGGTCCTTAGGATGGTTAAGACACAATATCGGATACGTCCTTCAAAGCCCACACCTCTTTAGTGGTAGCATTAAAGATAACATTAAGTATGGGAAACTTGATGCAAGCGATGACGAGGTTATTGAAGCAGCGAAGCGGGTTAATGCTCATGATTTTATTATGAACTTCAGCGAAGGGTATAACACCGATGTTGGTGAAGGTGGCGGTCGTTTATCGACAGGTCAAAAACAACTTATTTCATTTGCGCGAGCAATTATCAAAGAGCCACGAATCTTCATATTAGATGAGGCCACAGCTTCTATAGATACTGAAACAGAATTCATCGTACAAAAAGCAATCGAAGAACTATTAAAGGATCGCACAAGTTTTATTGTAGCGCACAGACTCTCAACAATTGTCAGTTCAGATTTAATTTTAGTCATACGAAACGGTAAAATTGTAGAATCTGGAAAACACCAAGACTTACTTAAAAAAGAAGGGTACTACTTCAGACTTTATACGAACCAGTTTAAAGAAGATAAAAACAGTGAAGTACTTAAATAAGAAACTATCTTCTAATATGCTATAATTATCAGTAGGGTGATGAACATGATAAATGAACTATATGATATTCAAGAAACATTGAATCAAAGAATTTTAGAAGAACATAATTTAAAGGAAGAAGATCTGATTAACGATCGATTCTTAGCGTTCTTTGTAGAGTTAGGGGAATTAGCTAACGAAACAAGAACATTCAAGTACTGGAGCCTTAAAGCACCATCTGCGGACGAAGTAATACTCGAAGAATACAGTGATGGGATTCACTTCTTACTCACGATTGGATTAACGCTTGATCGACCACACTTGGAATTTTATAATCAAGAAACTGATTTAACATTAACTGAGCTATTCTTATCGGTTTATAACGATGCTAACATCGTAAGATCACAAGGATCTAAATTTGTATACGTCAGAATGTACAATACGTTTATGTTAATTGCGAAAAAACTTGGATTCTCTGAACAAGATGTTTACGATAGCTACATGAGAAAAAACAAAATTAATCATCAACGACAAGACGATGGATATTGATCAGCGCGTCTTAGACATTATTGATAAACTTGAAGCACACAATTACTTCGTTCTTATAACAGGAGGCTTTGTACGAGATGCTCTACTTCATAAAAGAAGTAGAGACTACGACCTCGTAACAAATGCGGACTTAGAAGTACTTGATGCGCTTTTTAATATCGATAACAAATACTATGTAAAAGTAAAAGAACAAAAGATTCATACTGTTTCTGTCATAGAACATGAAGGGATATTCGTTGAAATAACACGTTTTAGAACAGAAAGGTATGACAAAGACTTTAATCTTCAGGCTATTGAATTTGTAGATGCCTTTGAAGAAGACGTTTTACGAAGAGATTTTACAATTAATGCAATAGGATATAACAATAAAATTGTAGACCCTTTAAATGGACTTAAAGATCTAGAGCAAAGAACCCTTAGAAGCATTGGAGATCCTTTAATTCGCTTTCAAGAAGATCCAAGCAGAATGATAAGAGCGTTAAGATTAAGTACAACACTATCCTTGACTCTGGATGATGCAATAAAAGATGCAATTGATAAACATAAAAAACTCATTTT